>Ga0209102_1000016_pt1 | contig 124244 bp, 124 predicted proteins | sample ConPoolayeHmetaG_FD_185483 | JGI IMG/M metagenome (GOLD analysis project Ga0209102, IMG submission 185483) | Hot spring microbial mat communities from California, USA to study Microbial Dark Matter (Phase II) - Cone Pool mat layer H metaG... ... | reverse complement strand
CAGTACCACTTTCCCTGCTGGGGTATTTATCTTGTTTTGTCTGAAACCCGACCCTGCTATAAAAGGGATTGCGACTGGTATATACTTTGGCTACGTATTCATCATCCCGATATGTCAGTCTGAAACCCGACCCTGCTATAAAAGGGATTGCGACGATCGTAGTACGCCCCATCTTGGAGGACGTATCCGACCCCCACGGTCTGAAACCCGACCCTGCTATAAAAGGGATTGCGACTGCCATTGACAAGTGCACCGAAGAACTTGGAACACCAGTCGTGTCTGAAACCCGACCCTGCTATAAAAGGGATTGCGACAAAGTCGCGGAATGTCTCGGACATCATCAATTTGCGCCGCGTCTGAAACCCGACCCTGCTATAAAAGGGATTGCGACCTATTATATTTACTTCCAGTCTTGTTTTCACGGTTATATTATGTCTGAAACCCGACCCTGCTATAAAAGGGATTGCGACATCGTCTCCTCTATATAATTCGCCATAAAATTTTGTTCTCTTAGTCTGAAACCCGACCCTGCTATAAAAGGGATTGCGACGTCTCTATTTTGTGCCGCTCGGACATCAGCTCGTAATATTCTTCGGTCTGAAACCCGACCCTGCTATAAAAGGGATTGCGACGTAGACCTTTTCTCCAATCTGAATCACAGATTCATTGAGGTCTGAAACCCGACCCTGCTATAAAAGGGATTGCGACTATACGGTCGTCCCAATCTGGACGACCCCAGAACCAATGTCTGAAACCCGACCCTGCTATAAAAGGGATTGCGACGAATGGGGAAGAATTTTTGCACCAATTGTATCGTTCGGGATATGTCTGAAACCCGACCCTGCTATAAAAGGGATTGCGACCTCACTCGCACAATTCCAGAAGGGGTTTTTAGGGTTTTTGGGGTGTCTGAAACCCGACCCTGCTATAAAAGGGATTGCGACTTTCTCTCATCTGTTCTATCGTCATCAACTTTTCCTCCTTTTTTGTCTGAAACCCGACCCTGCTATAAAAGGGATTGCGACAAAATACTTCTCACCCCGAATTTTTTCCCTTATCTGTTGTCTGAAACCCGACCCTGCTATAAAAGGGATTGCGATTTAAAAATAGGGGGATATCACCGGGGGCATTCCCCGGTGCGTCCCGGTTTTTAAATCTGCTCGTTTTGTTGTTTTTTGGTTTTTGGGGGTAATCAGGAAACGGCAAGTTTTACTCAGAGTCCGGAATAAGGGCGAGCAGGAGAGCGGTCCGGGGGGTAGCCCGGGGCTAGCCCCCCTTGCGTTCCGGGAATTTTTTGGGGAGGCGGGGTTCTGGTTTGTTATTGGTGTGTAAGTTGCGCTGGGGCGTGAGTTGGATAAATCCGGGGGCTGGTGAGCGGGATGGGTTGAGGAGGCTGGCAGGGATATTGGTTATGGTTTTTGTGCTTGACCTTGATGTTGATGTGGGTTATGATTGAGGTGATGTGGCGGGCGGTTGTTTGTTTTCTTTTTCTCTGGCTGGGATGCGGTCAGAGGTTGGTTCAGGTTGAGCGCAAGGGCCGGGTTTTTGGCAGTTATGTGCGGATTAAGGTCATCGGTGAGGATAGTGAGAAGTTGAACCGGGCGGTTGATACCGTTTTGCGCGGGTTGCACTGTTTTGATTCTCTGTGGTCGGTTTATTCGGAGAAGAGCGAGGTTTCGCAGTTGAATCGGAATTTAAGGGGTAAGGTGTCGGCTGAAACAAAAGAGTTAATTGAGATGGCGAAGAGTTTTGGTTATGAGACAGACGGGGTTTTTGATATTACAGTTGGTCCGTTGATGCGGTTGTGGGGTTTTAGGGGCGGCGTTTTTAAGGTGCCGGCAGATAGTGCAATAAGAAGGGTAAAGCAAAGGGTGGGGTTTGAGCGGGTGCTGGTCCGGGGTGATTCGGTTTTTATTGAGCCCGGGATGGAGGTGGATCTGGGTGGTATTGCGGTGGGTTATGCAGTTGACTGGGCGGTTAAGGTTCTGGTTTCATCTGGAGTAAGGGCAGGGCTGATCGATGCGGGTGGTGATATCCGGGTTTTTGGTGCGCGGAACTGGCGGATTGGTGTGCAGAGTCCAAGGGGGGAGAGTCTGACCGCGGTTTTAACCGTGCGTGATTGTGCGGTGGCAACTTCAGGTGATTACCGAAGGTTTTTTGAGGTTGATGGCAGGCGCTATAGCCATATAATTGATCCGCGCACCGGTTATCCGTCAAGTCGGTGTATCGGTGTTACGGTCAGGGCACCGAGTGGTGTTCAGGCTGATGTTTATTCTACCAGTCTGTTTGTTATGGGCCCGGATGAGGGGAGAGGCTGGTTGGAGAGGCACCGGGATGTTGGAGCGATCTTTTATGTGCTGGATGGTGATGGTATCAGGGAGATAAGGATGGGGTTTGATGAGTAGGGGTGTTGAGCATCCGGTTGCAAAATACTGGCAGGTTGAGGACAGCCGGGTGCGGTGTGTTTTGTGCCCCAATTACTGTCTGATTGCGGAGGGGAAATATGGTCGGTGTCTGGGCAGAAGAAATGTTGGTGGCAGGTTGATTGCGGAGAATTATGGTGAGGTGGTTTCAATGGCGGTGGATCCGGTTGAGAAGAAGCCTTTGTATCACTTTTATCCCGGGGAGGAAATATTTTCGGTGGCAACTTTTGGCTGTAATCTGGTCTGCCCTTTCTGTCAGAACTGGGAGATTTCGCAGTGCCGGGCACCGGCACGGTATGTCGCACCTGAGGAGTTGGTGCGCCGGGTGCAGGAGGACGGTTTGAGGTTGATCTCTTATACTTATAATGAGCCTTTGATCTGGTTTGAGTATCTGCTTGATGCGGGCAGGTTGATGCATAAGGCAGGGATTAAGAATGTGCTGGTTACAAATGGGATGCTTAATCCTGAGCCGTTGAAGGAGATTTTTCCGCTGATTGATGCAATGAATGTTGATCTTAAGTCCAGCCGGGAGGATTTTTATCGTGATTATGTAAGGGGTAGTCTGTCTGTGGTAAAGAATACGATTGTTGAGGCAAAAAGGATGTGTCATATTGAGTTGACTACCCTTTTGATACCGGGTAAGAATGATTCAAGAGATGAGATTGAGGAGTTGACCGATTTTGTGGCGTCGCTGGGTAGAGATACGGTTTTGCACTTTTCCCGGTATTTCCCAAGACATAAGGCAGATGAGCCGATGACACCGGAGTCAACGCTTTTGATGGCGGTGGAGATTGCCCGGCAGAAACTGGATTATGTTTATCTGGGTAATATCTATCTTGGTCCTGATTTCCGTGATACCTTCTGTCCCGCGTGTGGCAGAGTGTGGGTGGAGCGGAGCGGTTATCAGGGTAGGGTGGTTGGGATTAAGGCGGGTAGGTGTGTGGGTTGTGGTCGGCGGGTAGATATAATTATGTAGTTGTGCAGGCTTGATTTATGCATGGGTAATGGTATTATCTGATCTAATATGGCGAGAACTGGTGGCAGGTCAATCGGACTTTTGGTCCTGGCGATATTGGTTGCGGCGGTCTGCGGTAGTGTGATATCCTATTATCTGGCAGGTCTTTTTCCACCCGGACCGGTGAAGGATTTTTTCTTTAAAGCATTGAAGTTTGGTGTGCCCAGTTTTGTGATGGATCTGGGTTTTGCTACAGTTAATTTTGGTGTCTCGTTTGCCATTACCACATTTGTTGTGATTCTGGTGATGCTGGCGGTGTATATTTGGTTCCGTTTTTAGTTTTCTATAAATTAAAAAAGGGGGCAGAAATGCCCCCTTTTGTTTTTCTTGCCTTTTTAGTGCTGAATAATCAGTTTTCTGGAGAGGGTTTTGTCGCTGGTTTTTAGTTTGATGAAGTAGACGCCCGGTGCCACTTTTATTCCTTTCTTATCGCGCGCATCCCAGACGAGATTATGGCTACCCGCAGGTAGTTGTGCATCAACAAGCGTATTAAGCACTGCGCCGGTAACATCGTAAACCCGGAGTTCAACCGGGGCTGAATTGGGCAGGTGCCAGGCGATGTTGAGGTTGGCGCGGGTGCTAGGGTTGGGATAGATGTTGAGCGTTAATTTTTCTGGTAACGCGCGATTCTCCGCCATTATCCCCTGACGCTGATGAGTAGTGGCGAGTAGCAGGGGTCCGATTGAATCGGTGTATGGACGGTACTCCCAGAATTCATAGACCGATGAGCCTTTAAGACAGAATATTGACGAGTCAGCACTAGCCATTGCTGCACCCCGTTTGGGTCGGCGCCTGGTGCCGGTGTAGGCATAAGGGATGTCTGCCCGTCGTATCCAGGTGTCAGAACCGGCAACATCATAGCTCCAGAACTCCTGGGTGTTACCACCTTTAAGCACAAACAGGGTGCCATTGAGATAGGCGAGCGCACCGCCGTTCTTTACCCGTCGGTTGCGGTTGCCCAATAGGCTGATTTCATCAAGCGGAGTGAGAGTCCAGGTGTCAAACTGGGTTAGGTATTTCCAGACTTCGGTGCTGTTTGAGCCTTTGAGTAGATAGATGATACTGTCGCCGTCATAGACCATATCAGTTCCCCGGTGGCAGGTCCTTTTGCGGGTCGGATTGAAGGGCACATCTGGACAGCGGGTCCAACTGTCATCGGCGATGTTATACCGGAGGAAGGTAAGGGAGTTGTTGCCCGGAGTACAGTAAATTGCCCCCTCAGTGCCGAAAGTTGGGACAAAGGCAAGTGCTGCTCCACGTCTGGGCCAGCGGAAGGTGAAGTTGCGCACTTCCAGGCGACGCCGGATTGTCCAAGTGTTGGTGGCGATGTCAAATGAGTAGAAATCCGGGACATTGCCACCTTTGATTGCCCAGATGGTGCCGGATGGGCCATGGAACTGGTCAAAGGTAAGGTCACAACCGTCCCGTGCCTTTCTGCCGGACGGATCAATCGGCATACTGGGCAGTGATTCCCAGTCGCCGGTAGCGATATCATAGGAGTAAAATTCGTTGGAGTTGCCACCTTTTAGAGCATAGAGTTTACCGGTGGTCGGAGCATAAACCAGAGATGCATCTTTTACTCGACGCCGGGTTGGACCGACCGGTATGTTGTTTCTTTGAACCCAGGGTGAGGCAATGAATACTTTGCTGTAAACGTCGTTTGCCGCATTGATATCTCCTGCCATTGCGGTGGAGCAGACGGCGGCAAAGGTGCCACGACCATACCAGGGATCATCAAAGCTGACGACCGTGTCAGCACCGGGCAGGATATCGGTGACTAGTACGGAGTCAAAATAGGTGCCGGGAGAGACGCGGAAATAAACCATTATCGTGTCGCCAACTGTGCCGTAGTTCTGAACCCGGACCTGGGGGTAGAGTGTCTCCGGGAAGCAGAAGTTGCCCGGGACAATGATGTCCAGCGCAGCAGCATCACGGAATTCACGATAAAGTTTTATCGCTCTGCCTGATGTGAGACGGTTTTGCAGGTCGTTGATAGCGGTGGACATCGGCGGGAAGGAGTAGAGATAGGTTACACCGGCATCGCCTTCCTTATTTTCCATACCGATTGAAGCACAGCGGCCGTGGTCATAAACCAGACTGCCGGTTTCCACATCAAGATACTGGAAGATCGCAGTGCCATTTTCATTCAAGATCAACTCAAAGGAGATGGTGTTGTTGGTATCGGTGCCCGGTATATTGACATCCTGCCAGATGACAAGAAATTTGCGGTTGGGAGCGGTGCCGAATGTGCGGTAATACACTTTGCCTTTCGAACCCAGGGTCAGGTTTTGCCACCAGGGATAGAAGGCGGAGTTCGGAGTGCTGTCGAAGGGCAGGGGACGGGGGTTGGGAGCGATATTATGGGGGTCAGGTCCTAATGAGACCCAGCCTTTGATGCAGACATAGCAGTTGTCATAGGTGGTATCAGACCAAGGGAAGTTAAAGCCAATGGGCACGAAGATATAGGGGGTGCCTTCGTTTAAAGGTAACGGGGTTGCACCGGTGGTGTCAATCCAGTTGAAAACCGGACCGTTGGTGGTGTCAGAATCAATCCAGGCGTAACCAGCAGTATGTCTGCCGGTGTAGTTGCCTTTTCGGACATAACCACGAAAACGTTTGTAGTTGTTTTCAATAAGCATCTCTGGTTGAGCGGCGATAGTCCGGGCCTGGACGATAAATAAGTAGCGATTGTCAAATACCGGGATCCAGTTGTTGAACTCAACTGGAATGACTTGACTTGGGTCAAGTTGGGCGATCAGTGCGGAGTCGGTGTAGTGGTGGACACCGTGAGCATCCATAACTGTGCAGGCGACGGTAACATTAGTTAAGGTTACTGAGCCCCGATTCTCAACATAGGCGCGGATCGGACAGGAGACATCAAAGGGCCTTTGGACAAACTCGTAAAGTGGTTGTTCAATAAATGTTACCCTGACGTCAATCGAAGGGATAGTCAGTAACCCGTGATTGACAAAGGCGCGAATCATCAGGTCGCCGCTGGGTGCAATTGGTATGGTGGTGCCATCCCGGTGATACTCCCAGTAATTGCCCGGATTGTTAAGGTTATTGTCTATTCCCAGTTGCGGACACTCCGGTGGCTCACCAACCTGCAGATAAAAGACATAGAAGTTGCCGTTGACCATTATCTCATCGCCGGTGGTGGCAACAAAAATGGTATTCCAGTTTTGTCCTGCTTGGGCGGTAAGAACCGGAGTTTTGTAAATGAGTGGCCCGGGGTTACCAGAGCCGTCATCCAGCGCAACTGCTAACTGATAGCGACGGAAAGCGGGATCAGATGGGGCGTTGAGAAAGATTTTTAGTGATTCCAGATAGACCTGGCCGGTTACATTTAATTTTGCTGCCCAGCCATAATGACCTACGGGCCAGGAGAGATAGCCAGCAGGCGTGCCATCGTCATTTGCCAGTTCTTCAATTGTTGAGACGGTAAAGGTGCGAGTTAAGGTGTCATTATCCGGGTTGTTGTCCGGGGTTGCTTCATGCCAGATTTTGATATTATAGGTTCCAGGGATAGTTATTGAATAGGAGATAGAGTCAAAGAAACAGACCCTTTCGCCGGTTATGGCGACAAGAGTATCAATGGTATCGCTCCAGACATTGAGGCTGTTACCCAGTGCATCAAAGAGTTCAGCATATACTGGAATGTCATAGTGGTCATTAGAACCGATATTGCGAAAGCGGGCATGGGGAATTAAATCACCAGGTAGTTCATAAAAATTGGGGACGATGATTTCGGCACACTCGATGTCATCTGAGAGTATAGGTTCGCCGGTTACTTCCACATCGTCAAATGCCCACCAGTTAATATCAAACAGGTTGCCATCGAAAATCCAGGCGATACAGACATTGGGTTCACCGGTGGCATTGGTGAGGTGTAATGATTCCCGCACTCCTGGTCCGACAGTTTGGCCCCAGTAATCGCGCAGGACATAAGGGAAGGTGGCACCACCATCGGTAGAATAGCGAATTTGGGCGGTGTACTGGTTGTTGAGTTTATGAAAGAAGTTAGTACTGCAGTAGAGAACGATGTTGCGAAAGCCAGAGCAGTCAATGGTTGGTGAGATGAGCATATCTGGTGGCTGATTCTGATTGATCTGCCATAGGATTGCAGGAAACGGAGTCGGGTGATCAATCCAGAATGCAGCATTGGCTGGTTCTTGGTGCCAGTCAGCATAGTTCTGAGGGTTGCCATTATCATAAACAATCGTCCAGCCTGGTGGTGGGTTCTGCTGGTTCCAGGGTGCATCGAATGATTCGGTGAGTAAGACATCGGCAGAGAGGAGTGTCGCGAATAATGCGAGCACAAGATAAAAATTTTTCATCTTTGCCTCCTTGGTTACGGATAATATATAATTTCCTGTTTTTTCTAATGTAACCCTTTTTGGGGATGAGATAGCTGCCAGGTCATCCCCGCAAGCAAACTTCCTGCCGTTCGTAGTATATTATAGGTAACAGATGACCGATGTCAACGAATTTGTTCCGCAAAACAGGCTTAAGTTTCTCCTTATCGCTAATGATAATTTTCTACACGGAATATGTTGACAAGGGATTTAAAATTTGTATATTTGTAAATTAGGTTAATTCAAATAATCTGCGGGACGATTTAAGTCCCTGATGATAAGGTACAGGTAGTGCAGTTTAAAATGGAGATTTTTATTTAAATATGGGTCTGTTAAGAACATCAAAAAAGATCAGAATTAAACTTAAGGCTTATGACAATCGGCTGCTTGACCAGTCAGCCAGGGATATCGTCGAAGTGGCAAAGCGCACCGGTGCACTGGTTGCCGGCCCGGTACCCCTGCCGACCAAGCGAACGCTTTTCACGGTATTGCGCTCGCCGCATGTCGATAAGAAATCGCGGGAACAGTTTGAGTTAAGGGTGCACAAACGGCTGATCGAGATTTCCAATGCGACCACCGAGATGGTGGATGCGCTGATGAAGCTTGAAGTGCCTGCCGGAGTAGAAGTGGAGATTAAGTCGACATGATCGGTCTTATTGGCCAGAAGGGTGAGATGTCTCAAGTTTATGACGAGCAGGGTAAGGTCGTCCCGGTTACCGCTATTGAGATCGGTAAGTGCGTTGTTGTCGGCTTGAGGACCAAAGAAAAGGACGGTTATTATGCGATTCGGGTCGGGCAGGGTAATTCCAGTAAACGGCAGTTGACGAAACCTTATCAGGGAGAGTTCAAAAAGGCAGGGGTGCAAGCGGTGCGGTTTATACATGAATTTCGAATGGATGATGTTTCGGAATTTAAGGTCGGAGAGGAGCTAGGTGTTGAGGCATTTAAACCCGGGGATTTAGTAAATGTCACCGGCTGGACCAAGGGCCGGGGTTTTGCGGGCGGAATGAAGCGATGGGGATGGAAAGGTGGGCCAGCATCGCATGGGTCGATGTCCCATCGTCGAATTGGTTCTATCGGCGCGGGTTCGTCACCGGGTCGGGTTTTACCCGGTAGAACCTTGCCCGGTCATTACGGCTGCGAGCGGATAACGGTTAAGAATCTGAGGGTGATAAAGGTTGAGCCGGCGAGGGGCGTTGTTTATGTTAAGGGAGCGGTTCCTGGCTATCGCCGGGCAAAGGTTTTAATACGAAAAGCCAGTTGAGGTTGAGATGGAAGTACTGAAGATTACCGGTGAGGTAAAGGGGAGCATCGAGCTCCCGGAACTGTGGTTTAACCGGGAAGGACCCAGCAGTCTTCTCTGGGAGTCGGTGCGGTGTTATTTAGCAAACCAGCGTCAGGGTACCGCCAATACCAAAACCCGGGCTGAGGTCTCGGGCACCGGGAAAAAACCCTGGCCACAAAAGCATACCGGCAGAGCAAGGCATGGTTCGAGGCGGTCGCCCATCTGGGTTAAGGGCGGAATTGCGTGGGGTCCAAAGCCAAGAGATTACAGTTATGAATTACCGAAGAAGATAAAAAGATTCGCCCTGGCGCTGGCGCTGAGCGCTAAGACGAAGGAAAACAGCATAAAAATCATTGAAGATTTTGAACTTTCTCTGCCCAAGACCAAGGAACTGGTTAATTTGTTAAAAAGTTTAGAACTTACCGGTTCGGTATTACTGTTAGTGCCGGCAGTCTCAGAGAATTTGCAGCGGGCAAGCAGTAATTTGAAATGGCTAAAAGTGGTGCCGGCAGTAATGGTGAACACTTATTTAGTACTTGCTTACGACTGGGTGGTGTTCACCGAAAGTGGTCTTCGCGATTTTCTGACCAAGATGGGAGAGTCAGCGGAGATGGAGGCTTAGGTGTTGGAGCCGATAAAGATTATTTTAGGAGTGGTAGTAACTGAGAAGTCCGAAAGATTAAAGGAAGCTGATAACAGTTATATTTTAAAGGTACATCCTGATGCTAACAAATTCCAGATTAGGCAGGCAGTGGAGCAGTTGTTTAGGGTGCATGTTACCGATATCCAGGTGATGAACTTTAGAGGCAAAAGGCGGCGGATGGGAATTTATGTGGGGTATCGTCCGGACTGGAAAAAGGCAGTTGTAAGGATAAGAAAGGGTGAGAAAATTGAAGCGCTGGAGAGGTAGTAAATGGGTATCAAGCAGTACCGGCCAATAACTCCGGGTAGAAGGTCCTATACGACATCAGATTTTTCCGATATTACGTGCGAGGAGTCATACAAGCCGTTGACCGTTCCTTTGAAGAAGAAGGGCGGGAGAAACAATCTGGGCAGGATAACCGCCAGGTACCGCGGTGGCGGAGAGAAAAGGCACTATCGGATAATCGATTTTCTCCGCGATAAATTGGATATTTGGGGTAAGGTTGTTTCAATTGAGTATGACCCAAATCGTTCGGCACGAATTGCCCTGGTATCTTATGCCGACGGTGAATACCGGTATATCCTCTGTCCGGAAGGTTTGAAAGTGGGTGATCAGGTTTCATCAGGTAGTAATTTACCGATCCACATTGGTAATGCGATGCCATTGTCCGGTATTCCGGTTGGTGTCGAGATTCACAATTTGCAGCTCTATCCGGAAAGCAGATCATTTTTGGTGCGCAGTGCTGGTACCGCTGCTCAGATCCTTGCCAAAGAGGAAGGAAGGGCAGTGATGAAACTACCTTCCGGCGAAATCCGGAAGTTTGACCTCCGGTGCTGGGCAACGATCGGTAGAGTTTCCAATCCTGAGCATAAGGATATTCGTGTTGGTAAAGCGGGCCGCATGCGACATATGGGTCGTCGTCCAAGGACCAGAGCGGTAGCAATGAATCCCGTGGATCATCCGATGGGCGGTGGTGAGGGCAAGAGCTCAGGAGGAAGACATCCTTGTTCCGAAAAGGGGATCATTGCTAAAGGGTATAAGACCAGAAATCCGAAGAAGAGGTCAAGCAAACTGATCATCCGCAGGAGGAAATAATGGGCCGGTCAATCAAAAAGGGTCCTTATATTGATGAGAAGTTATTCCGGCGGATAAGGGAGATGGTACAGAAGGGAGAACGCCGGGTGATCAAGACCTATGCCCGGCGAAGTGTCATCCCGCCAGAGTTTGTCGGACAGACCATCGCCATTCACAATGGCAATCGATTTATACCGGTTTATATCACCGAGCGGATGGTGGGACACCGGTTGGGTGAGTTTGCACCCACAAGGACATTCCGGGTACATTCTGGCCAGCGGAAAGAGAAGTCTGCTGAGGAGAAACGGGAGCATTGATGTATGGAGGCGGTGGCAAGAAGTAGATTCCAGCGTGGTTCAGCCAAAAAACTTAACCGGATTGCGGCGTTAATCCGAGATAAGGATGTACCCAGTGCATTGGCGATAATGGCTTTTTTGCCCAAGCCATCTAAGCAGGTATTGATGAAAACTTTACATTCGGCAGTTGCTAACGCGATTAATAAGGCGGGAAAAGCACGATTGAAAGAGGAGGATCTGGTTGTCAAAGAGGTGCGGGTTGATAACGGTCCCAATGTTATGAGACGGCTTATGCCCGGGCCCCGCGGGACCGCCTCGATTTTCGTCAGGCGTATGTGTCATATCTATGTAAAGGTCGGGACTAAGAATGGGGAGCAGAAAGGTTAAATATGGGTCAGAAGACGCATCCATTGGGATTCAGGCTCGGAATTACCAAGGATTGGAAATCAGTTTGGTTTGAACAGCGCCATTATCGGGAACTTCTGTTGGAAGACCTGAAAATTCGGCGTTACATTGAGACGAAACTGGTTGAAGCAATGATAGCGAATATCGAAATTAAACGGGTAGGCAGCCGGATGACAATTACCATCCACACCGCGCGACCAGGGATGGTATTCGGGGCAAAGCGTCAGGCGCTGGATGAGTTGCGTGAGGAGATCCGGCGGCTGGTCGGTGGTAACAAGGAAGTTTCATTGCTGGTGGAAGTGGTGCGGGTACCAGAACTGGAGGCAAAACTGGTGGCGCAGAATATCGCCCGGCAATTAGAGCAGCGGGTCGCACATCGCCGGGCAATGAAGCGAGCGGTAACTCAGGCGATGCGGCTGGGTGCTTTGGGAATTAAGGTGATGGTCGGCGGTAGGTTGGGTGGGGCGGAGATTGCCCGGAGTGAATGGTATCGGGAGGGGAGAGTTCCTTTGCAGACATTGACCGCAGATATCGACTATTCAATCGATATTGCCAAGACGATTGCCGGAACCTGTGGTGTGAAGGTGTGGATTTATAAAGGTGATATTCAGGCTACCCCAAGAGGATAGACTATGTTGATGCCAAAGCGAGTTAAGTATCGCAAGGCGATGCGCGGCCGGATGAAGGGAAAGGCGACCAGTGCTAACCGGGTTGATTTTGGCGATGTTGGTTTGGTTGCCCTTGAGCCATCTTGGATTACCGCTCGGCAGATTGAAGCGGCGCGGTTGTGTCTGACTAAGCTTCTCAAGCGGTCAGGGAAAATGTGGATCAGGATATTTCCGGATAAGCCGGTGAGCAAGAAGCCAGCAGAGTCCAGAATGGGTAAAGGTAAGGGGACTCCGGAGGAGTGGGTGTGCGTGGTTAAGCCAGGAAGGGTACTTTTTGAAATCGGTGGATTACCTAAGGGGGAGGCGTTTGCCGCACTCCGTTTGGCAGCCAGCAAGATGCCCTGCAGGACAAGAATGGTGGAGCGTGAGGAGTTTGCTTATGAGGGCTTCTGAACTACGGGAGTTGGGTAAAGAAGGAATTAAGCGTCGGATTGCGGAGTTGCAAGATGAACTGTTCAAACTGAGATTGCGGCGGGCAACCGAAGAGTTGCCCAATCCGCTCCGGCTGCGGGTTTTGAGAAGAGATATTGCCCGTTGTCTGACCTTGCTGAGAGAAATAGAGAAGAAAGAGGTCGGAGGAAATGATGCGTAATACGCGAAAGACGGTGGTGGCAAAGGTGATTTCGGCAAAGATGCAGAAGACGGTGGTGGTCGAAATTGAGCAGTTGGTGCCGCATCCGAAATATAAGAAATACATCCGTCGACGGACAAAACTTTATGCTCACGACGAGAAGGCTGAATGTCAGGAAGGAGATCGAGTGCTACTGATGGAAACCAGGCCATTGTCAAAACTTAAGAGGTGGCGGGTGGTAAAGAAAGTATGATTCAGGAATACAGTAGATTGAAGGTGGCAGATAATTCCGGTGCCCGCGAGGCAATGGTTATTAAGATTTACGGTGGGTCGAAGCGGAAGTTCGGTTGGTTGGGAGATACGGTGCTGGTTACAATCAAGGATGCACTGCCGAACGGTCCGATTAAGCCGGGTGACAAGTCTAAGGCAGTGGTGATCCGGACGCGCAAGGAGTGGCGCCGGCTGGATGGAACCTATATCAGATTTGACGACAACGCTTGTGTGCTGATCGATGATAAAGGAGAACCCAAGGGAACCCGGGTTTTTGGACCGGTTGCCCGGGAATTACGAGAGCGGCAATTTACCAAGATCATATCACTGGCAACGGAGGTAGTTTAGATGAATCTACGCAAAGGGGATGTGGTTGAAGTAATTACCGGTGAGGAGAAGGGACGGCGCGGTAAGGTGCTGAGAATTGAGTGGTATGGTAAGGATAAAGGTTATCGGGCGATCGTCGAAGGTGTTAACTTGGCAAAGAAGCATCAGCGGACCCGCGGACCGGATAAGCCCGGCGGAATTGTGGATTTACCCCAACCCATTGATGTTTCCAATATGGTCTTAATCTGTCCGAAATGCGGCAAACCGGCAAAGGTGCGCCGGCAGGAGCATGAAGGCAGAAGGCTGCGGGTTTGTCGGGCGTGTGAAGAGATCATTGATGTATGAATGCGAGATTAAAAGAACTTTATTTGAATAAGGTGGTGCCGAATTTGATCAGCCGTTTTGGCTACAAAAATCGACATCAGGTGCCGAGACTACTGAAGGTGGTAATCAATGTTACGGTCAAGGAGGCGGTAAACGACTCTAAGGTGCTGGATATCATTGCTGAAGATTTGGCAATGATTACCGGTCAGAGGCCAGTGCGTACCTATGCAAAGCGGGCGATCTCTGCCTTCCGGATTCGCGAAGGGATGCCTTTAGGGGTAAAGGTTACTCTACGCGGTGAGCGGATGTATGAGTTCATTGACCGGTTTTTCAATTTGGCGGTACCGAAAATCAGGGATTTTCGCGGGTTCCCAATCGACGCCTTTGATGGCCGCGGCGGGTACAGTCTCGGACTTACCGAGCAGGTAATCTTTCCCGAAATTGAGGTTGCCAAGGTTAAAAAGATTTTTGGTATGACAATAACTTTCCAAACAACCGCGCGCCACGATGATGAGGCGCGAGCACTTTTGGAAGAACTAGGTTTGCCTTTTGTGAAAAGGAAGTGATATGGCAAGGAGATGTTTGATTGTTAAATCGCAGCGTGAGCAGAAGTTTAAGGTGCGTAAGCACAACCGCTGCCAGATCTGTTTTCGTCCCCGGGCGTATTACCGGCAATTCGGACTCTGCCGGTTGTGTTTCCGGGAGCTGGCGCTACGCGGTGAAATACCGGGTGTGCGCAAGGCAACTTGGTAAGGAGGGCAGTTGGATACCATTGCCGATTTTCTAACCTGTATTCGCAATGCGATTGCGGGACGGCATAAAGAAGTGCTTGTTCCTCATACCCGTTTGAAGTATGAAATCGCTCGGGTGCTGATGGAAGAGGGGTTCATCAATAATTTCCGGGTAGATGGTGAAGGTAGTAAGAAGCGGATTGTCATTAGCCTGAAATATTTAGATGACGGCAGTTCAGTAATTCGGGGGTTGGAGCGGATTTCCAAACCCGGGCGGAGGATATATGTCGGCTGTGATCAGGTGTCCCAGGTTATGGGCGGCCTTGGTATCGCAATTCTCACTACTCCGTTGGGAATAATAACCGATAAAGAGGCACGCCGGCGGCGGGTCGGTGGTGAATTAATCTGCAGAGTGTGGTGAAATGGCTAAGAAGTATGCGCCGATGAAAGTACCGACAGATGTTGAAGTCAAAATTGAGTCGGAACGGGTCGTCGTTAAAGGGAAATTGGGTAGTTTGTTTTCTAATATTCCCCGTGGCGTGACGCTGAAGTATACTGACCAGCAGTTAACTGTTGAAGGTGAGCCAGAAACTGAGCGGGCAATAGTCGGAACAACACGGGCATTACTGAAAAATATGTTTATGGGTGTGACCAGCGGTTATACTAAGGTGGTGGAGCTACGTGGTATGGGCTACCGGGCACAGAAAACCAAGACCGGTATCCAGATCAACTGCGGGTTTTCTCATCTGGTTGATTTTCTTGTACCCGAAGGAATTAAAGTTGAGATCAATCAAGTGCCCAATCCGGAGGACACGAAGGAGCAGATGTTTGAGATCGTTGTTTCCGGCATTGACAAACAGGTAGTTGGTGATGTGGCAGCGAGGATAAGGGGAATTAAACCGGCAGATTCGTATCATGGCAAGGGGTTCAGGTACCGGGGGGAGCGGGTGCGAAAGAAAGCTGGTAAGCGCGCGGTCGCTGCCCAGTCATAATATATTGACAAACTGTTCAACTTGACACTGTCTGGTACGATGGATAGGATTTTCCCAACAGCCCCATCGTCTAGTCCGGTCAAGGACGTCTGGTTCTCAGCCAGAAGACTGGGGTTCAAATCCCCATGGGGCTATTTCATTTTTTATGAAGACAGTTAAAATTATAGGGACCGGTCGCGCCCTACCGAAAAAGATACTGACTAACTTTGACATTGAAAAAATGGTTGATACCAGTGATCAGTGGATTGTTGAACGCACCGGGATTAGGGAACGGCGGATCGCCGATGAAGAAACTGCTACATCGGATTTGGCAGCAGAGGCGCTGGAAAATGCCTGTCAGCGAGCGGGGTTGAAACCGGCAGAACTGGATACGATTATCGTCGCCACATCCACACCGGATACGGTCTATCCTGCAACCGCCTGTTGGTTACAAAAACGGCTGGGTATCGCGGGTAGTGCGGCATTTGACATCAGTGCGGGTTGTTCCGGTTTTTTGTTTGCCCTAGAGGTAGCGGTAAATCTCATTAGCACCGGTGTCGCCAAGGTAACAGGGGTAATCGGCGCGGAGGTGATGTCCAAGGTGGTTAACTGGCAGGATCGGGCGACCTGTGTTCTTTTCGGTGATGGTGCGGGTGCAGTGGTGGTCGTGCCAGGGGACGGAAATAGTGGTATTTTGGCATCCAACTGGGGGTGTGATGGTAATCTGGCACCACTCCTTTATCAACCGGCAGGCGGTACAAGACTGCCAACTAATGAACAAACTTTAAAGGAGATGGCGCATACGGTGCACATGGAGGGTAATCAGGTGTTCAAGCATGCGGTGCGAGCAATGGGTAATTCTTCGGTAAGGGCAATGCAAGATGCTGGAATGACCGCCAAGGATGTCAGAATTTTCATTCCGCATCAGGCGAATATCCGGATTATGGAGGAGGCAAGGGTGCGCGCGGGTATTCCGGCAGAAAAGATGTATGTGGTTCTCCATAAATACGGCAATATGTCCGCAGCCACGATCCCAGTGGCGATTGATGAGGCAAGAGAGGAGGGTAAAATACAGGATGGGGATATACTGCTTCTGACCGCCTTCGGCACCGGCTTCACCTGGGCAGCAATGGTTTTCCGCTGGTAAAGTAATTTTAAATTGCTGATCGAAATCGGTTCGTATCTGTCGAAATTGACCGAAGATGGTTTTGTTGTTAAATTATTTCCTTAATGTTTGATAGTTTAGCGACATCTCGTAATTTTCGCCGGTTGGCGAAGAGACACTGGTTTAATGCCAACGGTTTTCTCAGGCAGTTGCGCCGGGTTAATATATTTTGTGGTGGCTGTGGCTCGGGTAAGAGTGAGATCGCAGTTAATTTTGCGTTGAGTCTGGCAGAAGATGGAAGGCAGGTAGCAATTGCTGACCTGGATATTGTCAATCCCTATTTTCGGAGCCGGGAGGCAAGGGAGGTGCTTGCCGGTTATGGCGTCCGTGTGTTGGCACCGGAGTCGACGATGATGGAGAGTGATCTGCCGATGCTCTCTCCGGAGATAAAGGGTGCAATCGCTGCCGGTGGGGAGTTTGTGGTGCTGGATTTGGGTGGTGATTCGGTGGGGGCGCGGATAATGGCAACTCTTAATGAGGGGATAAATCCCGCGGAGTTCGATAGTTTCTTTGTTCTGAACTCTCGGCGTCCTTTTACTCGGACCCTGGAGCAGGTTTTAGGATTGATGAGTGGAATTGATGGGTCGAGTGGAGTACCGGTCACTTATATCGTGGTGAACTCGCATCTGATTGAGGAAACAGATGAAGCGGTCATCAAGGAGGGTATTGAGTTGGCAGAGGCGGTGAGTAAGATGAGTGGTAGGTCGATCGGATTCGTGGTGATGGCGCGAGGTTTGTTTGACCATTTTAACTTGGACCTTTGTCCATATCCTGTGCTGGTGTTGGACCGGATGTTGCTTAAACCCTGGGAACAGCCCGAACGGCTGGGTCCGGCAAAATTTAAGATTTAAAAGGAGTGGAAAGTGGCAAGAAAGCCAAAAGTGGTGATTGAGCGGAACCGGTGTAAAGGGTGCGAACTGTGCGTCAATTACTGCCCGAAGCAAGTGTTGGCGATGTCTAAGGAGATTAATGATAAGGGGTATTTCTTTGCCCTGGTGGTGAATCAGGAGGCATGTATCCTTTGTCAGTTCTGCGGTATGATCTGTCCGGATTGTGCTATTGAGATATATGATGAGGTAGTGATAACTCAGGAGACGGGTAGCAATGGGTAGAATTTTAATGAAGGGGAATGAGGCAATTGCCGAGTCTGCAGTCCGTGCCGGCGGTCTATGGTATTTTGGCTACCCTATTACCCCGCAGTCCGAAATTGGCGAGTACTTGGCACGGCGGATGCCTGAGGTCGGCGGCGTTTTTTTACAGATCGAGAGTGAAGTGGCAGTTGCTAATGTGCTTTACGGTGCTGCTGGTGCTGGTGTTCGTGCTTGGTCATCATCATCCAGTCCGGGTATCAGTTTGATGATGGAGGGGGTTTCTTATATGGCGGCTGCCGAACTGCCCTGCGTAATTGTCAATATCGTACGCTGTGGGCCAGGACTAGGAGGAATTCTACCTTCACAGGGAGACTATTTTCAAGCGGTCAAGGGCGGTGGCCACGGCGACTATCGATGTATGGTTTTGGCACCGTCATCAGTGCAGGAGGCGGTGGACTTGATGCCACTGGCATTTGACCGGGCAGATCGCTACCGGAATCCGGTGATAATTTTGGGTGACGGGATGATTGGTCAGATGATGGAGCCGGTGGAGTTTAAAGAGCAGGTGTTTCCACCTTTGCTTCCTAAAGATTGGGCGACTACCGGCTGTAAAGGTAGGAAGCCAAATGTGATCAATTCACTATATCTTGATCCGCGTGAGGAGGAGAAACTGAACTTTAAACTGGCAGCAAAATACGATGAGATGAAGAAGAAAGAGCTCAAATACGAGGGGTATCGCACCGATCGGGAATTAGACTGTCTTTTGGTTTCCTACGGAACAACTGCCCGGGTCTGCAAGACCGCGATTCAGCGGTTGGAAGAGGAGAAAATCCGGGCCGGGCTTTTGCGGCCGATTACACTTTTTCCATTTCCCGAGGAGAAAATTTACGAACTTGCCCAGCAGGCAAAGTTTGTTTTGAGCGTTGAAATGAGTACTGGTCAGATGGTGGATGATGTGCGACTTGCGGTTGGTAGAACGAAGCCGGTTTATTTCTTTGGTAGGGCAGGGGGAATGGTGCCCAGTCCGGAGGAGGTAATTGAAGTGGTGAAGAAATATGTTGACGGAGGTGGTAGATGAAGGTTCTATTCAAGCGTCCGGAGTCGTTGAGTGCTACACCAACCCATTACTGTCCAGGTTGCACCCACGGGGTGGTCCACCGGTTGATCGCAGAGGTTATCGATGAGTTGGAATTAAGAGAGCGGACCGTAGGTATTGCGCCGGTGGGCTGTTCGGTGCTGGCTTTTAACTATTTCAATTTTGATTTTCAGCAGTCTGCTCATGGCCGGGCACCGGCGGTGGCTACCGGCATCAAGCGTGCCCGCCCTGATTTGATTGTGTTTGCCTATCAGGGAGATGGTGACCTAGCTTCAATCGGGATGAGCGAGATTATCCATGCGGCAAACAGGGGCGAGAAGTTTACGGTGGTTTTTATAAATAACGCAATTTACGGGATGACCGGTGGTCAGATGGCACCAACGACAATGCCCGGGCAGGTAACCACGACAACCCCAATGGGCAGGGATGTGAAGGATGTCGGTTATCCGGTGCGGATGTGCGAACTGATAGCCAGCTTGCGGACGCCGGCGTTTGTGGAACGGGTGGCAGTCCATAATCCGAAACAGGTCATTAACGCCCGAAGGGCTCTGAAACAGGCTTTTATCCATCAGCGAGATAATGTTTGTTTTACCTTTGTGGAGTTCCTTTCTACCTGTCCGACCAACTGGGGTTTCTCTCCTATTCAGGCAACTAAGTGGTTGGAAGAAAATATGTTACCATATTATCCGGTTAAAAACTTTAAGATACCGGAAAATACAGGGGGATAAATGCAGATTGAGACGGTTTTTGCCGGTTTTGGCGGACAGGGGGTTTTGTTGGCAGGTAGGGTGTTGGCAGAGGTGGGAATGAAGTTGGGCAGGGAAGTTGTTTGGCTGCCGTCTTATGGTCCGGAGATGCGGGGGGGAACTGCGAACTGTGTGGTTATTATTGCCGATGAACCGATCGCCTCTCCGGTTGTCGCCCACACACGGGATGTTGTAGTGATGAATCGTCCTTCGCTGGAGAAATTCTGTCCGGTTCAGCAACCAGGGGGCTTTACGATTTTGAACAGTTCGTTGATCAACATTCGTCCTGAAAGAAATGATATAAATGTGGTTGAGGTGCCGGCAAATGAGATTGCAATTGAGGCTGGTAGCGGCAGGGCGGCAAATATGGTAATGCTTGGTGCGTATGTGGGTGCTACCGGAATTGCGCCGCTCGAGGCGGTTCTGGAACAGGTGAGGGTGGAGTTTGAACAGAAGGCGAAGTTAATACCGATAAATATTAAGTGTGTAGAGCAGGGTTTTGAGGTCGGCAGACAGGTGGTTAAATCGGCTAATAAGTAGTTAGTTTCCCCCAGTGTTCTCAAAATTGTTGTGGTTTTTATGCGTGTAATCCCGTTCTCTCGCAAGAAATTACTACCTCCGAATACAGGCGCAATGGCTTTCACTGGTTTGTAGTTTTGTCTATCGCATTGATTTAGAATCGGATAGCGGAGTTTGGTAGTCTAAATGGCAATGAGTCACAGTGTAGGTGATGGAACGGTAAAAAACAAAAGGATCGGTCCGGTTACTCAACTGGTGGCACGGGTGGAAGAGCTGGAGCAATTGGCTCAGGAGTTGAAAAATGAGTATCTGCGGGCGCTGGCTGATTTTGACAACTATCGGCGGCGGAACGAGCGCGACTTGGAGATAAGGCAAAGGGAGCGGCTGGATGCTTTGATGTCGGAAATTCTGCCGGTTTTGGACAATTTCGAGCGGGCGATGGGTACCGGCACCGATAATGCAGATGCTTTGAAGAGGGGGGTGGAGTTGATTCACCGGCAGTTGTGCGATGTCTTAGTAAGTTACGGTTTGAAACCCTTCAGCTGTTTAGGTGAGGAGTTTGATCCGCGACGGGCTGAGGCGGTGGGTTTTGTTGAGTGTGAGCATGATAATGTAAACCGGGTGGTGGAAGAGTTGGGCAAGGGTTATGAGTGTTCCGGAAGAGTGTTGAGACCGGCAAGGGTTAAGGTGGGTAAGGTGGCGGATAGCGGGACAGAATCGCCAAATGAGGAGGTTAAAGAAATCGGTGCTGAGGAGGATGAGTCTAATAGTTAGGAATGGGAAGGAGCAATATTAAATTTCACTGAAAAGGAGGAACGGTGAGCAAAGTTATTGGTATTGATTTAGGAACAACATTTTCTTGTGTGGCAGTGATGGAGCGCGGTCAGCCGGCAGTGATTCCCAATCCGGAGGGTGGTAGGACTACGCCTTCGGTGGTTGCTTTTGGTAAAGAGCGGCTGGTCGGCACACTTGCCAAGCGTCAGGCGGTTATTAATCCGACTGCCACCATCTATTCAATCAAACGGTTTATGGGCAGACGCTATCCTGAAGTTACTGAAGAGATCAAGCGGGTGCCTTATCGGGTGGTGGAGTCGGCAAATGGCGATGCTTGGGTTGAGGTTGATGGTAAGCGATATTCGCCTCCGGAGATATCGGCGATGATCCTTTCTTATCTGAAGAAGGCAGCAGAGGCTTATCTCGGGGAGGCGGTTACCAAGGCGGTGATCACAGTGCCGGCATATTTCAATGACTCGCAGCGGCAGGCGACCAAGGATGCAGGTAAGATTGCCGGACTGGATGTGTTGCGGATCATAAATGAGCCGACAGCGGCATCGCTGGCCTATGGTTTGGATAAAAAGAAGGCGGAAAAAATTGCGGTTTATGACTTAGGGGGTGGAACTTTTGATATCTCTATTTTGGAGATCGGTGAGGGTGTTTTTGAGGTGCGGTCTACTAATGGTGACACCCACTTGGGTGGTGATGATTTTGACCAGCGGGTGATGGAATGGATTATCGAGGAGTTCCGGCGCGAGCACGGCGTGGACCTTTCCAAGGATAAGACCGCATTACAGCGGATTAAGGAGGCGTCTGAGAAGGCGAAGTGTGAGCTTTCCACATCAATGGAAACGGCAATCAGCCTGCCTTTTATCTATGCGGACGAGAAGAAGGGGCCGTTACACATTGATACGCGTCTGACCAGGGCAAAACTGGAGTCCCTGGTTGAGGATTTGCTGCAGCGGACGCTTGGTCCGGTCAAACAGGCGCTGGCAGATGCGAAACTGACACCACGGGATATCGATGAGGTGATTTTAGTCGGTGGTCAGACCAGAATGCCTCGAGTTCAGCAAATGGTCAGGGATTTCTTTGGTAAAGAGCCTCACAAGGGAATAAACCCTGATGAGGTGGTGGCGATTGGCGCAGCAGTCCAGGGCGCGGTGCTGGCGGGCGAGGTGAAGGATGTGGTGCTTTTGGATGTAACACCACTTTCGCTGGGTATTGAGACCGCGGGTGGTGTATTTACTAAGATAATTGAGCGAAATACGACAATTCCTACCCGTAAGAGTCAAGTCTTTACTACCGTAGAGGACAATCAGACCACAGTGCGGGTGCATGTCCTTCAAGGTGAACGGGAGATGGCTGCGGATAACCGGACATTGGGAGTGTTTGATTTGGTCGGCATTACCCCTGCACCCAGGGGAATTCCCCAGATTGAGGTAACATTTGATATCGATGCGGATGGAATTCTGCATGTTACCGCTAAGGATAAGTTGACCGGTAAGGAGCAGAGTATCAGGATCGCCGCATCATCCGGACTTACCAAAGAGGAGATTGACCGAATGATCAGCGAGGCGCAGTCGCATAGCGCTGAGGACCGGAGACACCGGGAAGTTGTTGACAGTAGAAACCGAGCGGATACGATTATATATCAGACGGAAAAGATGCTTAAGGAACTGGGGGATAAGGTTACTGTTGATGAAAGGCAGCGGATCGAGTCTGCGATCGCCAATTTGAAGGAAAAGATGAAGGGTGAGGATAAGAGATCGATCGATACCGCTATTGACGAGTTACAGCGCCAGATGAGTATAGCGGGAGAGAGACTATATCGTCAGACAGGAGCAGGTGGCGGGCAGTCGGAGACCAATGAGCGAAATAAAAAGGTGGATGCGGATTATACGGTAATTGATGAGGAGGAGAAGAAGTAATTAAGGATGCGAGGAGGCAGGGTTTAAACTGAAGGTAAGGAGGTGGAGTTTTAGCTGACCGACGGTCAGCATTAACTGGCGATAATGCCCGAGACCAAAAGGGACTATTACGAGGTCCTCGGGGTTTCTCGTAGTGCCACCCAAGAGGAGATAAAGGCCGTTTATCGGCGATTAGCAAAACAGTACCACCCAGACCGGAATCCAGAGAACCGCAAAGAGGCGGAAGAAAAGTTTAAAGAGATTTCTGAAGCCTATGAGGTTCTTGCTGATCCGGAGAAAAGGCGGCTCTACGATAAATACGGACATCAGGGGGTTTCTGCTCAGTTCGGGCCCGGGGGATTTGATTTCCGACGGCACTTTACTCATGAAGAGGACTTGGAGGACATATTTAGCGACCTGCTGCGCGGTTTTGGTGGTAGGGGGAGTATCTTTGATCTGCTGTTTGGGACAGAGGACACGAGAACGGTAAGAAAGCAGGCGCGAGGGAGAGACATTTACATCAAGTTACGCATGGGTTTGGAGGAGATCGCCAGTGGCGTTACCAAAGAGATTACATTTTCCCGGTTTGAAAAATGTGAGGTTTGTGGAGGTGCGGGTGGTACTGATCGGGTTGTCTGCGGGACCTGTCGTGGACAGGGCAGGGTTAGGCGGCAGACCAGTTCGGTTTTCGGACAGTTTGTTCAGGTTACCACCTGTCCGGACTGCGGAGGCAGTGGTGAACGGGTGAAAAGTGTTTGTGCCCGTTGTGGTGGTGAAGGCCGAATGAGGCAGACCAGGACATTGAAAGTGAAGATTCCAAGTGGTATTATGCCCGGGATGCCAATCGTACTGGAAAATGAAGGACACTGGGGTCCCGGGGAAAACGGGGATGTGGTAATTGAGGTTGAGGAGAAAGAGCATCCGCTTTTTTTGCGCGACGGTGATAATCTTTTCATTGAAGTGCCGATCTCAATACCGAACGCGGTACTCGGGGGGAAGGTAAAGGTACCGACTTTGAACGGCGTCAAAGAGGTTGAAGTTCCAGCGGGTACGATATCAGGAACTGTTCTCCGTTTACGCGGGTTGGGTATAAAACGGGTGCGGGGGGGGGGTGGTGATCTGCTGGTTCGGATTGTTGTCCACATCCCGAAGTCGTTGACTCAGAAGGAACGGACACTTTATCGCCAATTAGGAGAAGTTCAGTCAGAGCCGATTCCAGAACCCAGGAAACCGGTGGTGGAATAATGGAGTATTTCTATATTCCAGAACTGGGTGCCGCTGGTAGACAACTTAGTGTCGTCGGTCAGGAGGCAAGACATATCATAAAGGTTTTACGCCATAACCCGGGGGATGAACTTTGGGCGACCGATGGTCGGGGAAATGAGTTCCGGCTGGTAATTAAGAGTATCAAGTCAGATCGGTTAATGGTCAGGGTTTTAGAAAAAAGACCAGGACAACGAGAACCCGGTCGCAAGGTCAGTTTGGCACTGGCGGTTTTAAAAGGCGATAAGTTGCGGACTGTGGTTGAAGCGGTAACCGAGTTGGGAGTAAGTGAGATTTTGCCGTTTGTGAGCGAACGGGTGATCGGTCGGATGGATGAAGCCAGGTTGCACCGGATTAGAGCGGTAGCGGTCAGCGGGATGAAAACCGCGCTGGGTACGGTGTTGCCGGTGATCCGACCGGTAGTTAGTTTATCAAGGTTAATCAGCAGTTTTTCCGATTATCAGCAGGTGATTGTTGCTTATGAGGAGGAGCAGGAAAGGGGGATTGCTGATGTGCTGAATCTTGGTATCCGGTCATTACTGTTGGTAATTGGTCCGGAGGGCGGTTTTACCACAGATGAGGTTGCCCAGTTGCAGGATGGTGGGGCAGTTGCGGTTACGCTGGGACCAAGGAGGTTAAGGGCGGAAATCGCCGCGATAGTCGCTACCGGTGTCTGTTTCAGTCTGACCGGTGATTTAGGAGGAAAATTAAACAGTGCGAAAGGAGGTGGATAAGCCAATGGTAGGTATTACTGTGAAAGAGGGCGAACCGTACGAAAGTTTTATACGGCGGTTTCGTCGTGTTTGTGAGCAGGCTGGGATCCTGCGGGAAGTGAAACGCCGCGAGTTTTACGAGAAGCCCAGTGAGCGGCGAAAGCGCAAGTTGGCTGAGGCGCGGCGCCGGCTCTATCGGAAACAGTTCGGCGAGCAATAAACATTTTAAGTGGGTAGCGATTTTGGATAACGAAACACTTAAGGCATTAGATTTTTTCCGGATCCGAGAGTTGTTGGTGGAATTGTGTTCCACCGAGCTGGGCGTAGAGCAGGCAAATCGGCTGGCACCGGTATTGACGCAGAACGAGGTAGAAAATGATTTTGATCGGCTGGAAGAGATCTCGGCACTGGAAAGCGAACCACCGCTGTCAGGCGTTAAAGACATCCGTTCGCTGCTTTCCCAAGCCGAGGCGGGGGGTGTGTTGACAGTTAGTGAGTTACTACTGATAAGAAAGGTTTGTGAACGACTTGCAGAGTGTCAGCATTTTTTCCGGCACTATCAGGACAGTCTGAAGGCGCTGAAGTCCGTGGTGGATCGGATCAGCGCGGTGCCCGAACTGCAACGGGCGCTGGTTTCGGCAATTGATGATTCCGGTGCGATCAGAGATACTGCCAGCCCACGGCTTTATGCGGTGCGCAGCGAATTACGGAAGCGTCGTAATCAACTGGTGGAACGGTTGGAAAGGATGATTGAGACGTGTCCGGAAAGATTTTCTGCAACGGTAATGGTGCGTCGAGAGCGATTTGTCCTGCCGGTTAAGATTGAGATAAAAGGACAGATACCCGGGGTGGTACATTCGGTTTCCGCAACCGGGCAGACGGTATTCATTGAGCCGCTGGAGACAATTCCGGAACAGAACCGTTTGCAAGAACTGCGGGATGAGGAGAAAGAAGAGTTGAAGTTGATCCGGCGTGCGCTTTCTGCTGATATTGCCCGTTTTGGTCATCGGTTGGCAAGGGGAATAGCGGCTGTTGGGGAACTGGATCTGCTAATGGCGAAAAGCAGGTTTGCCCGGCGGTTTGAATGCGTTCGGCCGATGATCAGTGCTGATGGGAGGCTGGAGTTGGTTGGTGCGCGGCATCCGTTACTGCTCATTCACCGGCCCGATGTCGTACCACTAGATTTTTACCTACCAGACCAGACAAGGGTGGTCGTAATATCGGGTCCGAACGCGGGGGGGAAGACCGTAACACTGAAGACAATCGGTTTGTGCTGTTTGCTGCTGAGATGCGGTATGTTTGTACCGGCGCGCTCTGGCACCAAGTTGCCGTGGTTTAATGAGATCTTTGCGGATATCGGTGATGAGCAATCTTTGGAGGCGGACCGGTCTTCGTTTACCGCTCATCTCATCCGGATGAAGGAAATTTTGCAAAGAGCCGACACCCGGAGTTTGATCCTAATCGATGAGATCGGAGCTGCCACCGCGCCCGAAGAAGGTTCGGCATTGGCGATTGCGGTACTTGAGGAGTTGCGGGATTGCCAGGTGTGCACAGTTGCTACTACTCATTTTAACAGTCTGAAGGTTTTTGTGCAAAACGAACCTGGTATGGTTAATGCGGGGATGGAGTTTAAGAACGGGCCAACTTACCGGTTGATTTTGGGCTTGGCAGGAGATTCCAGCGCCCTTGAGATTGCGGAGCGTTCCGGTTTTCCAGATAAGATCATCCGACGGGCACGAGAACGAATGGGGAAGGATTGGTTTGATCTGAAGAGGAAGTTGGTAACACTGGACCAGCAGTTGCGGGCAGCAGAGTTGGCGCGAGATGAGGCAGAGCGAGTTAAGGCACAGGCGGAGCGCCGGGTAGTTGACTACGAACAGAAACTGAAGGAATTTGAAAATTGGCAGAAGCAGGAGCGCCAACGATTTCTGGATGAACAGGAGCAGGAGTTGCGGGGGTTGCGCAGTGAGATCATGCGGATAGTGCGCGAGGTGCGGAAGAGGAAAGCAGATCGAGAGATGGTCGTCAGTGCTCAAAAGTTTGTTGATACCCAACAGGTGCGTGTGGCTCAGGAGCTGATGTCAGTCAGTGGCCCGGTCACTAATTTTGCCGTGGGCGATATCGTCGAATCGACGGTTTTTCACGGGCAGGGTAGGGTGGTGGAAAATCTCGGCGATCGAACGAAGGTGGAGTTGGGTAACATCAAGTTAGAGGTTGATGTCAAAACACTCAGATTGGTGGCACGAAAGGGTGAGCCGATTAGACCAGTGGTGGTGGCGGATTTTGACTTTGTTCCGAGGCTGGTTATTCGGGGAATGACGAAGGAGGAGGCGGGGCTGGCGGTTGACCGGTTTCTGAGTGAAGCGATGGCGGCTGGTGCTCAGGATTTGTCAATTCTTCACGGTAAAGGGACCGGTACCCTGCGTCAGATGTTGTGGCAACGGTTGCGTCGAGACCCGCGGGTGGCGGAGATCAGGTTTGCCGAACCTGCTCAAGGTGGTATGGGGGTAACACTGGTTAAACTGCGGGGAAGGAAAGATGATTAGGTTAGCGGTTATTGAACGGGTGCGGCAGGAGACCGATATTGTGGAGTTGATCGGTAGTTATGTATCGTTAAAAAAGGCGGGGCGCCATTACCGGGGACTGTGTCCTTTCCATGCCGAGCGGTCACCATCTTTTTATGTTAGTCCGGAACGACAGGCTTACCACTGTTTTGGCTGTGGTGCTGGTGGAACGGCGATCAGTTTTGTAATGGCTTTTGAAAAATTGGATTTTCCTGAGGCGGTGCGTTTTCTGGCTAAACGGCTGGGGATAAAGGTTGATGAGGAGACAAATGGCGGAAGGAATCAGCCGCTATATGACACCTGTGAAAAAGCGGCGCGCTTTTACGAACAGATGTTAGGGAAGTCTACTGAAGCTCAGCGTTATATAGAAAAACGGGGATTGGGTAAAGCGACCATTCAGCGCTTCCGAATCGGTTATGCTCCGTGCGGAAACAGTCTGCGGGGCAATCTTCAGAAACTAGGTCTGAATGAGCAGTTATTGGTCAATGTCGGACTGGTAATCAGACGTGATGAAGGGTTGATCGACTACTTCCGTGACCGCATCATGTTTCCGATCTTCAGTATTTCAGGAAAGGTAATCGGGTTTGGTGGACGGGTGCTGGATGATTCTGAACCGAAATATCTCAATTCGCCAGACACGCCAATTTTTCATAAGGGGGAGAACCTATATGGTATCTTTCAAGCAAAGGCGTATATCCGCGACCGGGTGCCGATCCTCGTCGAAGGCAATTTTGACCTACTTTCTTTAGTGAACCATGGGTTCAATAACTGCTTGGCACCGTTGGGAACCGCGTTGACCCAGGAACAGGCAAATCTGATTCGGCGTTATAACCGTCAAGTGATACTGTGCTATGATGGAGACGAGGCGGGATTAAAGGCGTGCCGGCGGTCAATAGCCGTACTTTTACGCGTTGGAGTTGACCCTCAGATAGTGATACTACCTTCAGGAGAGGACCCGGACAGCTTTGTCCAGAAGGCCGGTCGAGAAGGGTTTCTATCCCGGCTGAGCGAGGGGATGGATTTTGTGCAGTTTGTTATCAGAGGGCGGAGTCTGAGCTCAGTGGCGGAACGGCGCCGGGTGATCAATGAATTGAGCGAACTAGTGGGGTTAATCGCCGATGGGGTAAGCCGGGAGTTATATGCGGAGCAGATTGCTAAGATCTTTAATGTGCGGGCGCAACTGATTTTGAACGGGAGTGCTGTTCCGCAGCGGGGGGGTACGCGCACCGGCTTGCCCGCGACCGAACTGGTCTTGGCGGAGCGCCTTTTAGGCGCTGCGGTCCGAGACCAGAAATTGGCAAGTATTGCCAAGAGATTTTATTTATCAGAAGCCATTGATAACGGGATGTTGAAAGGCATTGCCCATCTAGTTGAGCGGTATTGTGAGGTCGATTCATATACGCCGAGTTTGTTAATTGATGTTGCTGATGACGAAGTCATACGGGGGAAAATTACCCAATGGTTGTTTACAGAGGATGTCCTGCCGAGCGCTGAGGAGTTCCGGGAGCAACTGTGCCGGTTCCGAGCAAGATGGCTCCAGCGACAGATTGAACTGGCTTACCAGCAAGGGGAAATTGAGCGGGCAGAAATTTTGAGTCAGGAAAAAGACCGAATTTTAAGAGACAACAAAACCGTTGTTGAGAAAGGGGGAGACAGAAATGGGCAAGAAAGGTGCGCGGGGTAAAAATCAGCAGGCAAAGAGGCAGCGCTCAACCCGGATTTTCGGGAAGAGGCGTAGTTCAATTTTGGAAATGGAAGAAGAACAGCAGGCCAGTTGGATGGAGGGTATTCTGAAAAAGGCTGCCACTGATCGACGGATTACTTATGATGAGTTAGAAGCGGTGCTGCCGGACGATGTCTTGACGACGCCCGAAAGACTTGAGGAGGTGATCGTGAGCCTAGATCGCGAGGGGATTCAGATGGTGGAGAACCGTGAAGAGGAGTCGCTAGCGTTGCGGTCGGGAACGGCAGTGCTGCAGCAACGGAGTGACGATCCGACCAAAGCCTACTTCCGGGAACTGGCAAAATTGCCTTTACTAACTAGAGAGGATGAAGTAAGGTATTCCCGGGAAATGGAGGAGGGCTACCGGGGATTGATTCAGTATTTATTTGATTCAGCACCGATGATGGAACGGTTGATTGTAGAGTGTAAACCGATTGAGGAGGGGACGAGGACACTAGATCAGTTTGCCCGGGTTGAATTTGAATGTTTGTTTGATAAAAAGGCGTTGGCCCGGGAACGGACCCGGTTTATCCGCTGTCTACGGGAGATTCAGAAGGCAGTAGAGAGACTGAAGGAGTTGGAAGCAAAAAAACCGTCGGCACGGGTCAAGAAGGAAATTGCGGAAACCAAACGCCGGGCGTTCAATAAAATTCAGGCACTCTCGCTCCAGCATCATATTATAAATAACTTTTTGAGTGAGTTTAAGCAGGTGGCGAATCAACTGATTGAATACCAGCAGCGACTGCAGCAGTTGGAGCAGGAGCAGGGTCACGAGTTGTCTTTAGAGATAAAGGAGTTGAAGGAGAAAATAAATGAGGCGAAGCGGTTTTTGGGCAAGGGTGCTGGACAGCTCAAGCGGATTTCAACTGAGATGGCTGGGTTTGAAGAGAAGATACTGGCGGCACGGGATCGGATGATTGAAGGCAATGTACGGTTGGTGATCTCAATCGCCAAACGGTACATCAACCGCGGACTGGAGTTTGCGGATCTATTAGAAGAAGGGAATGTGGGTTTAATCAAGGCGGTGGAAAAGTTTAATTACCGCAAAGGGTTTAAGTTTTCAACTTATGCTACTTGGTGGATCAAGCAGGCGATCACCCGGGCAATTGCTGACCAGTCCCGTACGGTACGGGTACCTGCCCACATTATCGATGCGATTAATAAGGTGGCGAAGATCCAACGTCGTTTCCTACAGACCCGTGGACGGGAGCCAACGATGGCAGAGCTGGCGCAGCGGCTTTCTACCCCAAAGGAGAAGTTGGAGCAACTTGGGAAGATCGCTCAGTTTGGAATATCAATTGACAAGCCAATCGATGAAGAGGAGTCCAGTTTTATCGGTGATTTTCTTCATGATGACAGAACAGTTTCGCCTTCTCATGATGCTGCGGTTAAACTCCTGCGGGAGAAACTGGATGAGGGATTGAAGACGCTGACGAAACGGGAAGAAAAGGTTTTGCGGTTAAGGCTCGGGCTCGGAGATAATTGTCCCCGGACTTTAGAGGAGGTGGGACAGATATTTAATATAACCCGAGAACGGGTAAGACAGATTGAAGCAAAGGCGCTACGCAAGTTGCGCAACCCCTTGCGACTGAATGAGCTGAAGGAGATAATGAAACTGTTACGATAATGCAGATCGGCATAATTTCTGATACCCACGATAACATCAGTTATGTGCACAAGGCGGTGGTGCGATTTAATCAGGAAAGGGTGGAACAGGTAATTCACTGCGGTGATATCGTTGCGCCGTTTACGCTGGATGCATTCCGTGGGCTTGAAGCACCGTTGATAATGATCTTTGGCAATTGCGATGGTGACCGGGCGGCACTCATTGAGCGTGCGCAAAGTTACGGATTCAGGATTTTGTCTAGTCCGTTTCTGATGCGGCTTGCTGGAAAGAAGATTTTGGTAACCCATCAGCCGGATAGTCCGACAGAGGAGTGCGACTATTATCTGCACGGCCATACCCATAAGCCGAGATATGAGTTGGGACGACCGGCAATCATCAATCCCGGTGAGGCATGCGGTTGGCTAACAGGGAGAAGTACTGTGGCGATACTGGATTTGTTGTCTACTGATGTTGAGTTTTGTGAACTGGGGAGCCAGTGAGTATTGAGGCTGGTCTCTACATAGCTTCGACACCGATCGGTAACCTGGGGGATATTACCCAACGGGCACTGGTGGTTTTGAAGGAGACGGATATCATTGTTTGTGAAGATACGAGAAGAACGGGTATGCTTTTGAAGCACTTCGGAATTGAAAATCGGTTGATTTCGTTTAATGAGTATAACAAACAGCGCCGGACACCGTTGATTCTGGATTTACTGGCACAGGGGAAAGCAGTGGCACTGGTGAGTGACGCTGGAACCCCAGGTATTTCTGATCCGGGTTTTTATTTGATCCGGGCGGCGATCGAAAAGGGATATCGGGTTACTCCGGTACCTGGTGCTTCTGCGGTACTGGCGGGGTTAGTGGTGTCAGGTTTGCCTTCGGATCGCTTTGCGTTTGAAGGGTTTTTGCCGAAGCGGACAGGGAGAAGGAAAAAGCGGCTTTTGGCGTTAGTTAAAGAACCGCGGACAATGGTTTTTTGTGAGTCCGCGGTGCGCTTGAGGCGTCTGCTCAGCGAGGTTTTGGGCATTCTGGGCGACAGAAGGGCGGTTGTCTGTCGGGAGCTGACAAAGAAGTTTGAAGAAATCATCCGAGGCCGGATCAGTGAATTGCTGGCGGTGTTGGCAACAAGAGCGGTTAAGGGTGAGGTGGTGGTTGTTGTTGCGGGTTATGAGGAACGAAACGAAAGAGAAGGGGAGAAAGGTTCTTAGACCCTTAATTACCCTACTGGCGTGGATCGGTGTTGCTCCGTCCGCGGTTACCTTAACAGGGTTGTTCTTGAGCGCACTTGCGGGATTACTGTTCAGTTATGGTTTCTTTATGTGGGCTGGAGTGGTGGTTTTTCTTGTCGGTCTGTGTGATACGATTGACGGCGAACTTTCGCGTATAACCGGCAGGATGTCCCCGTCCGGGGCAGTCCTTGATTCGGTTGTTGACCGGTTAAGTGAGGGGATGGTTTTTATAGGCAGTGCTATGTACTATCTCACGGTCAATCGTTGGACCGTCTTGCTGATACTTTGGGCACTGGTTTTTTCTTATATGGTCAGTTATGTGCGGGCGCGGGCAGAAGGGGTAGGACGTGAATGCCAAGTCGGTCTGTTTGAACGACCGATCAGGGTGGCGGTTGTCGGTCTGAGTGCGATAGTGCTTGGGCCACGGTATTTTCCAATCGGGGCTGGAGTGATTGCGGTTGGCTCAATGGTAACTTTTGTTCGTCGGTTACTGTTGGCATTACGACCTTAAATGAGTAACCGGGTGCTTTTGGTCGGCTGGGTCAGTTCGCCCGGGCAACGCTGGTTAAAAGTTTCGGCTCTTGATGAACTTGCCGAGTTAACCAGAACTGCGGGTGGGACAGTGGTGGAAAAACTGATTCAGGTTCGCAATAAGCCTGAACCGGCAACCTTGATCGGGAAGGGGAAGGCAGAGGAGATAGCCGGACTCTGCCAGCAACATAACATAAATCTAGTGGTCTTTGACGACGCACTGGCACCAACCCAGTTGCGTAATCTTGAAGAAATCATCGGGGTTCGGGTGATCGACCGCGCGGCAGTAATACTGGATATATTTGCCCTCCATGCGCGGACCGCGGAAGCCAAAGTACAGGTGGAACTGGCACAACTGGAGTATTTCAAGACCCGACTGACCGGTCTGGGGATTGAAATGTCCAGGCTGGGTGGAGGAATCGGTACCCGTGGTCCTGGGGAGACAAAGTTGGAAGTTGACCGGCGGAGAATCGAACAGCGGATAACCGTTTTACGCCGGGAACTGGCTCGGATTGAAAAGGAGCGAGTGGTTCAACGTAAGAGGCGGACAAGTCTTTTTCGGATTGCCCTTGCGGGCTATACCAATACTGGAAAGTCAACGCTGTTCAACCGTCTGACCTCAGCAGATGTCAAGGTATCTGACCAGTTGTTTGCTACCCTAGATGCTAACACCAAGGTGTATCAGATCGATCGTAATGTCCGGGCAGTGGTTACTGATACCGTGGGGTTTATCCGTAATTTGCCGGTGCAACTGGTGGCTTCGTTTCGTTCAACATTAGCGGAAATCAGAGAGGCGGATTTGGTGCTCTATATTGCTGATATCAGTGATCCGCAGGTTGAGTCCCGCATTGAGACGGTCCGGGAGACGCTCTCAGCGATTGGCGCGGGTGAGAAACCGCGGTTATTGGTTTTTAATAAGATCGATCGGGTATATGAGGAGGGGGTGATCAGCCGGTTGCGACGGTGCTACGGTAACGCGGTATTTATTTCCGCACTTACCGGCGCCGGATTGGAGCAGTTGCATCAAGCGATCGAGCGTTGTGTGGATCAACAGCGGGTGGTGCGGACATTTACCATTCCTGAGGACCGGGGTGATCTTTTGGCTTGGGTTCTAAGCAGTGGTACTGTTGTTACCCAGCGGTTATTAAACGGTAAGCGCCAGTTGCGGATCAAAGGTTTTCCCGCACAACTGGCGCGGATTCGGAAAGTACTCCAGCGAGTACGGTGAGTGGTTAACTATTCAACCTTGATTGCGCTTGCCGGACAGTCTTCAGCTGCCTGCTGGATACACTCTTCGGCAGCTTCGGGGACGATTTCCACTTTTGGTTTAGCGATGTCACCATCCAGTTCAAAGATGTCCGGACAGCTATCAACACACAGTCCGCAACCGGTACAGAGTTCTTTGTCAATCGATACTTTCACTTTGCCTCCTTTTTATTTTTCGGATATTATTTAATACCAAAAGCAGAGGTATTGTCAAGAAATAATTGCTGAACCACTTTGGTCTTTTGGGCGGCTGGTCTGGAGTAGATAGGTGTGGACAAACTCTTCAATGTGTCCCGCGAGCACCGTTTCAACATCATGGGTTTCGTGACCGGTGCGATGGTCCTTGACCAGTTGATAGGGGAAGAGAACATAGGAGCGGATCTGATGTCCCCAGGCGATATCGGTTTTTGCTTCTTCAAATTTTTCCAGTTCTGCCTGTTGCTGGCGACGGTAGAACTCATAAAGACGGGAGCGTAATACTTTCATCGCGTTCTGTCGGTTCTGGAACTGAGAACGTTCGTTTTGGCAGGTGACGACAATGCCGGTGGGAATATGGGTAATTCTTACCGCGGAACTAACCTTATTGACATTCTGTCCACCGTGACCACCGGCGCGGAAGGTGTCAATTTTTAAATCGTTCGGATTGATTGCCACTTCAATTTCATCAACGGCGGGCAAAACCGAGACTGCGGTGAAACTGGTGTGACGCCGACGGTTGGCATCAAATGGTGAGATCCGCACTAACCGGTGCACACCCATTTCTGACTTCAGTAACCCATAGGCATAAGGACCGGTTACTTCAATCGTGGCATCTTTAATACCAGCCTCTTCATTAGGCTGGAAGTCAAGGATTTGGTATTTTAAACCTTGGTTTTCAATATATTTGAGATACATCCGGAGAAGCATCTCCGCCCAGTCGCAGGATTCAGTTCCCCCTGCACCGGGATGAATGGCAAGGATCGCATCCCGGTTGTCTTCAACAGAATTGAAAAGTGCCCGTTGTTCTAGGGTGTTCAGGTCAGTTTCAATTTTCCTTAGATGCTCGGCGATCTCCGCCATTATTTTCTGGTCGGTGCTCGTGGAAAATAGTTCCTCCAGTTCACCTGTCTCTTTGAGTTCCTTTTGCAACTGTTCTACACGGTTGATCAGATCACTGAGTTGGGCAAGCCGACGCATTACCCGCTGTGCCTGTTCCGGGTTGTCCCAGAATTCGGGGGCAGTAGACTGCTGGTGGAGTTGATTCAGTTCTTTGCGCAAACCGTCAATGTCAAAGAAACTCCGTTAGTTTTTGGAGTTGGTCGTTTAAGATAATGAGTTTTTCAGACACGGTTGGGGGTTATTTTTCCACGGTTTTTTCAGCATCGGGCGGTGATTGGTGATAACGACGACGGAATTTTTCCACCCGACCTGCAGTGTCAACAATCTTCTGCTTCCCAGTAAAAAAAGGATGGCAGGCAGAGCAGATTTCGACATGCAGTTTTGGTTTTGTCGACCGGGTTTTGAAGGTGTTGCCACAGGCACAGGTGACGATACATTCACCGTAGGGAGGATGAATTTTTTCTTTCATTTTTACTCCTTTAAGTTTCGCTCATCGATTCCAGAAATTCTTTATTGTCCCGGGTCAACCGCATCTTGTCAAGCACGAACTCCATTATCTCCACCGGGTTAAGTTCTGCCAGGAGTTTGCGGAGAACCCAGATCCGGTTGAGTTCAAACTCGCTCAAGAGCAGTTCCTCTTTGCGGGTGCCGGAGCGCTGGAGGTCAATTGCGGGGAAAATCCGTCGGTCAGCAAGACGGCGATCCAGGATAAGTTCCATATTACCGGTACCCTTGAACTCTTCAAAGATCACCTCATCCATTCTGGAGCCGGTTTCAATCAAGGCGGTGGCGATGACGGTCAAACTGCCCCCTTCTTCGATGTTCCGTGCCGAGCCGAAAAACTTCTTCGGCTTCTGTAGGGCATTGGAGTCCAGACCACCGGAAAGGGTGCGACCAGAATGAGGTACAACCAGGTTGTGGGCCCGGGCAAGCCGGGTGATGGAATCCAAAAGTATTACCACATCGTGCTTGTTTTCCACTAACCGTTTTGCCTTTTCTAATACCATATCCGCAACCTGAACATGGCGCTCAGGCACCTCATCAAATGTCGAACTGATAACCTCGGCTCTGACCGAGCGTTCCATATCAGTAACTTCTTCGGGTCTTTCGTCGATCAGCAGGATGATCAGTTTCACTTCCGGGTGGTTGATGGTAATACTGTTGGCGATTTTCTGCAGCAGGACCGTCTTGCCGGCGCGGGGGGGCGACACGATCAGTCCCCGTTGACCTTTACCGATCGGAGTAAAGAGGTCAACCACCCGCATTGAAAGATCGTTCTTTTCTTTAGCCTCAAGGTGGATCCGTTCTTGCGGATAGAGTGGTGTCAGCGCGTCAAATGGGATCCGGGACCGCTCTTCGGTAAGCGATGTGCCGTTAATTGTCTCAATTTTTAAAAGGGCAAAATACCGCTCGCTGTTTTTGGGTGGCCGAGCAATGCCCGTGATTGTATCGCCGGTGCGCAGACCGAATCTTTTAATCTGGGATGGTGAGATATAGATATCGTCAGATGACGGCAGGTAACTGTACTCCGGAGAGCGGAGAAATCCGAAGCCGTCTTCCAGGATCTCCAGTACACCGTCAACTTGAACACCACCCTCAGTACCTTCACTGGCACGGCGCCGGGATTCGGCTTCCAAGATTGACATAATCAGTCCGGGTTTTCTTTTTTCCCGATAATCTGGTATGCCCAGTGATTCTGCAATTTCATACAATTCGGTTATTTTCTTATTCTTAAGTTCCTCTTGTGTCATAACTGCTCCTTTAAGAAAGGTTTAATCTATCCGATCACAGACAGTGCTAACGAACCGGGACCTATTTCATTACCAAGAATTGACTCCAGGATGACCTCAATATTGTTTTCTAAAATTATAACAATCGTTCTGCCGGTGTCAAGTAAAAATCTATGTTGCGGGAATCTGGTTTTATCGCTTGGAGATTGCCTCGTCGTTTCGCGCCTCGCAATGAGATTCCTGCCCGAGGCAGAGCGCAATGACTGGAGATGAGTATAATTGACTCTTTTTGGGGGCACAATAGAATAGGGGCGATGAGTTCAATTGGACAAAAGTTATTGTTACTTTTTGTGGCAGTGGTGTTAGTGTTTAACTGCGGTGGTAATAGAGGGAAAACCGCTGGTAAACGGATAGTCGTTACCTTTTGGCATGCGATGGGCGGTCCGCTGGGTGATGCACTAGAAAGACTGATTAAGGAGTTTGAGCGGGAGCATCCGGATATTGACATTCAGTTGGTGAGTATGGCGAATTATACCGGTCTTGCTCAGAAATTGATGGGTGCGGTACAGGTGAATGCGCCGCCGAATATCGCCCAGATGTATGAGTCCTGGGCCGCGCAGTTTTACAGGCTTAATAGGTTAATTGTCATTGAGTCGTTGATTAAAGGACCGGACGGTTTGAGCGAGGAGGAACTTAGTGATTTCTTCCCGACGTTTATTGAGAATAACACCTGGGATGGCAAACTGGTTACCATACCTTTTAATAAGTCAATCCCAGTCTTCTTTTACAATGATGAACTTCTGAAATCTGCCGGGTATGAGCGGTTTCCTGATAACTGGGAGGATTTGCGCCGGATGCTTTTGTCGCTGACCGACCGCAGGCAGAACCGTTACGGCGGCACCGGACTGGTGAATGAAGGGGTGTTTGGTGCCCTACTTTTACAGGCGAGGGGTACCTATCTTGATGAGACAGAACGGGAGGTGCATTTTAACTCTCCGGCCGGGGTCAGGGCGATGGTTTATTTGTCGCAACTGGTAAATCAGGATTCCAGCGTTTATTACGGTGGTGGATATGAGTCACAGAATGATTTTCTTGCCGGTAAGATCGCTTGCATCCAGGGCAGTTCGGTGTCCTATGCATTTTTGCGTCCCCATCTTAACTTTAAGGTTGGGGTGGCACCATTGCCGGTTTCGGGTAAGCCAGTGGTGATCGGTTATGGAACAAACATTGGTATCTTCCGGGGCGGGACTCAAGAGCAGATTGCGGCTGCCTGGAAGTTTATCAAGTGGTTTACTGCTCCGAAACAGCAGGCGCGCTGGGCAAGTGAGACATTTTATGTGCCGGTGCGGAGAAGCGCGATGGCAATTCCCGAATACCAAAAGTTAATTAAAGAGATTCCGGGGTTTAATAGCGCCTTGCGCCAGATTGACTATTTGGCTTTTGAGCCGAAGAGTGAAGCCTGGTTCGTGGGCAGGCGGGTGCTGGGCGATGCGATAGAGAAGATAATCCGGGCCGGGGTTCCGGTCCAGACTGCACTGGATGAAGCAGCCACTGAACTCAGTAAGGAGCTGAGTAAATGAGTGGTCGTTACCGCAGATTAACGAGGAAGGAGATTGCCCCGGGCTTCGCCCTCGCAATGACGAGAAAAAAGGAAGGACACAATGACAAGAAGGGGAACGCAATGGCCGGTGGAAGGTTGATGCTTTTACTACCTTTGTTTGCCTTTGCTCAGGTTATGCCAATACGTTGGGCGATTGAGGATGCTGACCGTAATGGTATACCTGATCGTCGGGGGCAGCGCGTTACGGTTACCGGTATTGTAACCGCACCGGAAAGCCTCTTTGACACCCGATATACTGACATCTATATTCAGGATAGTTCCGCGGGGGTGAATGTTTTCAGTTTCACCTTGCAGGATGCGAACCTTGGGGACAGTGTGCTGGTTACGGGTGTGATTGACTGGTACCGGGGAAAAACCGAGATTGCCAGCGCAACCGTAACCGTTCTCGCTTCAAACCGACAACTGCCGGTGCCCCGGATATTGACCTGTCAGGAGATCAACCGGGAAGATTACGAAGGCGAGTTGGTGCAAATCAGGGGGGTGCGAATAAGTTCGCTTTACCTGTCCGGTAATACCAATTATGTGCTAGAGGATACAACCGGTACCACCGCGGTGCGGATTGATAAGGAAACCGAAATCCCGGGTTTTGTTTGTTATCCGGATACCTTCACCATTGTCGGTATCAAGTCCCAGTACACCGCGGACACCACCCAACCGTTGACTGGGTATCAGATTTTACCCCGGTATCGCGCGGACTTTTCTGTGGGCGCCTTATCTCTGCCACTGCGCAGTATTCAGGAGGTTCAGGAGCCCGGTTCTGATAATGTTACTCCCCGGTTGCTTGACCACTGGGTTCGAGTCAAGGGCAGAATTACCGGGCCAGCCCGGGTTTTCACCAGTGGCTCCAATCCCAGTCTTTATATTCAGGACGAGACGCAGGGGGTTAACATTTATAACTGTGCGGCACCTCCAGGCCAGAGCGTTTTTCTGGATTCAGTTGGAGTTGAACTGATGGTGGTGGGCAAGGTAACTGAATATAACGGCTTGACCGAGATTACTGAGGGTGCGGTGTGGGTTACCGATTCTGTTCCAGCGCCGCTTGTCCCCGGGGTGCTGCCCTTCAATGTTCCACTTACTGAAGCGATGGAAAGCAATCTGATGATGGTTGTTGGTGATGTTGTTTCCACTCCAGTTCGTTCTGGTTCCGGTTATAATCTAACCATCAAAAATGGCACCCCCGGAGTTGCCATCAGAGTCTCCGATAATACCGGTATTCCGGTCAACTGGATTGTAACCGGAATGAGACTGCGGATTACCGGTATCGTCGGACAGTACGATTATGAGGCGCCGTATACCGCGGGTTATCAGTTACTGCCAAGGTTTTCTTCAGATATCTATGATACCACCGCGGGATTTCCGCCGGCGGAGCGGTTGACAGTTGACACAATTTTCCCCAATCCATTCCTGCCTGCACAGGGCGAGTGTCAGACCATTCAGTTGAATGCGCCGAGAAGCGGTTATCGGATTACCGTGGAGATTTATGATCTAAAAGGGAGAATGGTTAAGGAGCTTTTGAGAAATGGTGCGGGCGGCTATTATGATCTGAAATGGGATGGGACTGATGACCGTTTGCGCCCGCTACGGGCAGGGATTTACCTGTTGAACATTAAGGCAGTCAGGGGTGATGGCACGGTTGAAAATATCACCCGACCGGTAGTTATTGCGGTTAAATTGAAATGAGCCAGCGCCGGGCAATCAAGCCGGCAAAGAGGAGAATCGGATAGATAAGCACCACCCAGTCACCGAATTTCCGGTAAATGGTGGCAGGGAGTGGACGGGGCACAGTACCGAAAAGCACGGCCTGTTCAAAGAGGCGAGTTTTTTTAAGAATTCGACCATAAGGGTCAGCGATAAAAGATATACCGTTGTTGGCAGAGCGGAGCATAGGCACCCCTAATTCCACGGTCCGCGTCACTGTCAATTCAGCATGCTGGTATGCACCCGGCAGTTTGCCGAACCAGCCGTCATTGGTTACCACGACCAGCAGTTGCGCGCCCCGATGGACAAATACACGCGCCAGATCCGCAAATATCGCCTCATAACAGATCATTCCGGAAAATTTACCCTCCCGGAAGTCAAAAACGGTGGGGAGCCAGCCACGGTCCCAGTTGCCCATATCCGCGGTGCCAATCAGTTTTCGGATTATCGGTAGCTCATCGCTGTAGGGAATCTTTTCTGAGAAGGGAACGAGCCGGAGTTTGTAATACCGCTGGGTGATCTTTTCCGCTTGCGGCTGGAGCAGCACCGCGCCGTTGTGATAGGTGCGATGTTCGTCATCGTAAACCGGCGTGCCGGTAAATATCTCGATGTCCAGCGAGTCAACCAGACGTTGCAATGCCGGACCCATATCGGTGGAATGAGTGATGTCGACCAAGGTAGCGGTTTCAGGAAATATCACCAGTCTCGGTTTTTTACTCGCTGCCAGGCGGGTAAGATGGAAAAGTTCCTTTTGAATTCTTTCTTTGGAATCCCAGTCGCCTTTATCTAAAGGTGAGACATTGGGTTGCACAATAGCGACATCAAACCAGGGAGAGTTTGTCCGGAGCCTCAACAGCCCGAAGATAAGTGGCATTAGGATGGTGATTATTAACCCTACCGCATAACGCGGTCGGCTCTTGCCCGATAACAACCGGTAAATCAGCAGATTGATTAACACCAGCCAGGAGGAGAGTAGATATACTCCGCCGATTGCCGCGAGTTGAGTGAAGACCGGTAATGGGGTCATCGTATAGCCCAACAGATCCCAGGGAAAGGCGATTTGAGTTCTGGTTTTTAAGAATTCAAGGACAGGGAGGATTAGGGGAGCGGTCCAGTAGCCCAATTTTTTTACGCAAATTGCAAACAGTCCCCAGTAAAGCCCTAAATATCCGAAGAGCAGAACTACGCCGATATTTAAGAGGAAGCGGGTTATCGGTTCCACCGGGACAAGCAGAAGCCAGAGCCACCAGAGATGAAACATTCCGGCAAAGAAGCCAAATAGCCAGCCATAGAAAAACGGCAGTGGTGAATGATCAATCACATAGAAAAGTGGCACCAGTGCGAAGAAGGCAAAGAAACGGCAAGGGAAAGGGGCAAATGCCAGCGCAAGTCCCAGCGTGGCGAATAGCAGTAGGAGCAGGCGGTGAAGTGTAGAGAGTTTTTTCATAACCGGCTGGTATTTGCCTGAGTCTGGTTAGGATCAGATATCAGTTTCACCTCGGTGCCGGTTTCATTGGAGCGGTAAAATGCATCGGTGATTTTGTTGATCAGCAGGGCATCGCCAATGGAGGTATCTGGAGGCACATCCTTGAGTAGTGAGTCTACCCAGATTTTAATCAACTGGTTATAGGCGGTTTTTAATAATCCTTTGGTCTGGAGCTGGGGGGTGATGTTGACCAGTTTACCTTGAATCTCCTTATGGATCGTTAACGGATTGAGAATCGCGGCGCCTTTTGTCCCAAACAGGTTGGAATAAACAAAATCCTGTTCCAGTAACAGGCTCCAGCCGACCTCTACGGTCAGTATTAAACCGGAATCAAACCGGATCAGGGCAAAGGCGGTGTCTTCGGATCGAGGAGCGGAAATGGGGGTTAGTTTAAATTGGGACTCGGTGTGGTTGATCGCTTTGCCGGTTACCGCAATCGGTTGGTCAGGTGCGGTCAGGTAAAGTGCGGTGTCTAATAAGGCACTGCCGAGGTTCAGAAAGGCACCGTCCCCTGCGATTCCACGGTTGCGCTGCCAGGTGGGTGTGGTCCATTCCTGTTTTTTTCGAAGCCAGCCGGTCTTGGCGTAATACAGTTTTCCTAAATTCCGGCGTTCAATATGCCTTTTTACCACCTGGACATCATCGCGCAACCTGGTTACCAGACAGGGCATCAGCCGACGTTTTTTCTCGCGGGCAACAGTAAGAACCTGTTCCGCAGCAGCGAACGTTGTAGCCAACGGAAGTTCGCAGAGGACATCCTTACCATTTTCCAATGCAGCGATCGCCAGTGGGGCATGGAGATAGGTCGGAGTGGCAATTACCACCGCATTGATGTCGCTGTCCTCTTTTATCTGGTCGAAGTCAGTGTGGTAACGCGGGATTTGGTAGCGAGTAGCTAAAGTTTGCAGTTTTCTGAGATCTGGGTCGCATAAAGCGACAATTTCTATCAGTGGGTGGGCTTTAAGCGCCGGGAGGATCGTGAGCTGCGCCTGAATTCCGCATCCTACTACTGCAACCCGGAGCCTGCCGTTCATTAACAGTGGATCAGTACCCGGCGACCCACCAGTTCCAATCTGCCTTCGCAGAAGAGTTTCACCGCTTGGGGATAAGCCTGATGCTCTTCCACCAGGACGCGCAAGGCGAGCGATTCCGGGTTATCCACATCCCGGACCGGAATTGCCCGTTGGATGATTATCGGTCCGGCGTCAACATCGTTAGTGACAAAGTGGACGGTACAACCGGTAACTTTGACTCCGTATTCGATTACCGCCTTGTGCACCTCCAGTCCTTGTAAACCGGCAAAAGCGGGCAGAAGTGAGGGGTGGATGTTCATAATCCGCATTGGATACTGCTCAAGCAAAAGATGGGAAATAATTCGGTTAAATCCCGCCAGGCAGAGTAACTGTGGTTCATAGGGTTCAAGTGCTCGGATAATTTCTGCCTCGAAGTCCGCCCGTTTTTTGAACCGTTGGTGGTCAATGGTGACCGTAGGAATTCGGAAGGTGTTTGCCCGGTTCAGCACCGGCGCATCCGGCACATTGACAACAAGGACTTTTAATTCCGCTGGAAAGTCTGGATGCTGGCAGGCACGGGCAAGCGCTTCAAAATTTGTGCCCCGGCCCGAGGCGAGTACCGCAATGCCCTTTTTTTCTTTCACGGGTAAATTGTATTAAAACCCTAATGAGTGTCAACCTATCGCCAAGTTAGGATGACCGATTTAGGGAACAGGTTGGTGTTCGTTATTTGCCAAACGCGGTGATTAACGCGCGGGCGATGATTGGCGTCTCATCGTTACGAATCGTGCGGAAATCCAGAAGGTATTCATCTTGTTCGACTCGTCCTAAAATCGGGGGTCGAAACAGACGTAGCTGTCGGGCAAGTTCGTCCGCGGTCAGGTTTTTCGGTTTGATCGCCACCGCCAATGAATCCAGGCTTTCGGTTGCCAGTGACCCGCCGCCGACTTCTGCCTGTGTCGGTTTGATCCTGAGCAACGCATCGTCGTTAATCTGGCCTTTTACCAAATTGATCAGGTCTTCGGCAGCTCTTTGAATTTCTGCCCGCGATTTTAGGAGAATCTGAAACAACGGATGCTCATTGATCACCCGCTGTTCATCCAAGAAAAGTTCCAGGGTTCTTTCCAGCACCGCATAGGTCAGTTTGTCGCACCGCAATGCGCGGGTCAAAGGATTCTTCTTCATTCGGGCGAGCAGTTCCTTTCTGCCGACGATTATCCCTGTCTGACAGCCGCCGATCAGTTTGTCTCCGGAGAAGCAGACCACATCGGCACCGGTTGAGATTGACTCGCTGACCACAGGTTCCTTAGGCAATCCGTACTTTGAGAGATCAAGCAGTGCGCCCGAACCAAGGTCATCAATTACCGGTATTGATTTTTTCCGGCCCAGTTCCACAAGTTCCTTGAGCGGTACCTCTTTGGTAAAACCGACAATCCGGTAGTTGGATGTGTGAACCCGCAGAATTGCCGCGGTCTCATTGGTTATCGCACTTTCGTAGTCGCGCAGATGGGTGCGGTTGGTTGTGCCGACCTCAACCATTCGGCACCCACTCTGAAGCATTACCTCGGGAATCCGGAATGAGCCACCGATTTCAATCAGTTGACCGCGTGAGACAATCACCTCTTTACCTTTTGCCAGGGTGGCAAGGATCAACAAGGTTGCGGCACAGTTGTTGTTTACGACCATTGCAGATTCCGCACCGGTTAATTCGCATAACAGTGGTTCAATGTGCTGGTAACGGTTGCCGCGCCGGCCATTCAGCAGATTGATCTCCAGTGATGAGAAATGCTCGCTGACATCGAGCAGTGCGGTTTGCGCTACCTTTGCCAATGGTGCTCGTCCCAAACCGGTGTGCAGGATTACACCCAAACCGTTGATCGCTCTAGTCAAACTGGGACGGCGCGCAGCCAAAAGTCGCATCTCTAATTCCGAAAAGGAGAATTTTGCTTCATTTCCTGCTATAATTTCGGACCGCACCTCTGCTAAATACTCCCGGATGATTCGTATCATCAACCGGGGGTGAATTTCGGTACGATAGGGCGCTAGGCTTTGGTCCTGGTAAACCCGTTCTACTGCCGGCAGTTCGCGCAACTTCTGGTTTCGGTCGGTTTCACTCATAGGTTAGCGCACCAGTTTTTGGCGAATTAACGTTGCCCGACGTTCATCCCGATCGGTGGGCGATAATTTCTCGCCCAAGATCATTTGCAGATTTGCCGGTCGGATCAATAAGAGCAGTTCTGATATCTCGCTCATTTTCAACTCGTTGATGATCCCGAGCGCTACCCCTAGGCGAACGGTTGCCAGCAGGTTGGTTGCCTCTTCAGATGAGATGATCCGGGCCCCGCGCAAAATTCCTAAGGATCGGAAGACCTTGTCTTCAATTTCCACCCGTAGGTTGTGCATTAAATAGGAGCGGGCTTTGTGTTCGTAATCGACGATCTGACGGCAGACACTGTTCAAAACCTCAATGATTTCTGCCTCGGATTGCCCCAGCGTCCGCTGATTAGAAATCTGAAACAGGTTGCCTTTAGTAGCGGTGCCTTCGCCATACAGTCCGCGTACATTCAGTCCGACCGAATAGGCACCGCGTAAAACTTTTTCAATTTCGCGGGTCAAAACCAAGCCAGGCAGGTGCAGAAAAACCGAAACCCGCATTCCGGTTCCGATGTTGGTCGGGCAGGCGGTCAAAAATCCGAACTCAGGAGAATAGGCATACTCTATTTGGCGCTCAAGTTTTTCATCCAATCCGACTGCCCGGGCAAATGCGGTGGCAAAGTCCAGTCCGCTCGCCAGTCCTTGAAACCGTAGATGGTCTTCTTCGTTGATCATCATACTGAGCGTTTCGTCGTCAGAAACAAACAGTCCTTTCGGCTGACGCTGGGCGCTGATAAAATCGGGTGATGCCAGATGCCTTTCGACAAAATAAAGTCCATCGGGTTCATTTAAGCACTGACCGGTAAAGAACTGCCCCTGGTTTAGATACCCGGTATCCTGTAATGCCCACCTGACTGTTTCCAGAACCAACTCTGCTTCCTCGGGGGTCATCCGGATAGGAAACGGCAGATCGCGAAAATTGCGTGCAAACCGTACTCTCGTGGAAATTACAACATCGGAATCCGGACCGGATTCACTTAACCAGGTGCCAATCCGTTCAGGCATCAAACTCATAGTTTAACCCGGGCCTTTCCTAATTCATTCATCAGCGATTAAGGTTCATTCTTTCTTACCTGCTTTTTTCAACTGGTCGCGCAAAGCAGCGGCTCGTTCGTAATTTTCCTCTTTTATTGCCCGTTCCAGTTCCGCACGCAGGCGCTGGATCTGTAACCGCTCCTGTGCCCTTTTTCTACCCTGGTGGGGGGTTTTGCCGATATGTTGAACCGCACTGTGCAGGCGACGGATTAACGGCTTTAACTGCTCGGCAAATGTTTGATAGCATTCCGCGCAGCCCAATTTGCCCCGGCGCTTGAACTCGGCAAAACTCATTTGACACCTTTTACAGGTTATTTTTTTATCCTGCTCATCAACCCGTGCCTTTAACTCCGCCAATACCATCTCGGATTCTTTTTTCAACTTCTCCACGGTGGTAAAGCCTCGCAGTTTGGCACATTCAGCACAGATTGCTATTTCAGTTGTCCGGCCGTCCTTTGTTACCTGGCGCACCGTCATTGCCGGTTCCCGCTTGCCACACAGGTCACACCGCTTCATAATGCCTCCAATTTGCCGTCCCTTAATGCCAATCGTCGCATTGCCATTTCGGCAACCTGTTGATTGTGGGTAACTACCACAATCGTCTTTTCCTTTTCACTGGTTAGTCTCACGAGCAGGTTCATCAATAATGCGGTGGAGTTGCCATCCAAATTGCCGGTTGGTTCATCGGCAAAGACAATTGCCGGTGAGTTTGCCAACGCCCGAGCGACCGCACACATTGCCCTTTCGCCACCGGAAAGTTCGCTGGGACGATGATTCAGACGGCTGGTAAAACCGATTTCGCTGAGCACCATTTTTGATTGTGCCAGTGCTTTCTTTTTTTCCATTCCTGCGATCAGCAGTGGCACTGCTACATTCTCCAAGACGGTAAATTCATTCAATAGATGGTGAAATTGGAACACAAAACCTACTTTCTGGTTACGCAGTTTCGGTAACTTATCTTCAGGATACTGAAAAATCTCGCAGGAATCAAGGACGACTTTACCCCGGTCGGGTCGGTCAAGCCCACCTAAAATGTGTAAAAGTGTGGACTTTCCAGAACCGGAGGGTCCCACGATTGCCACCAGTTCGCCCTTTTGCACGGTCAGGTTGACCCCTTTCAAGACTTCCAATCGCTCTGGACCGATTTGAAAACTCCGCCAGATGTCTTCGGCGATCAGTACCCGTTCACTCATAGCGGATTGCCTCCACGGGTTGGAGTTTTGCTGCCCGGTATGCGGGGTAGAATGTGGCGACTAGGGTAATCAGCAGTGCTGAGGCGCAGACAATGGCAAAATCCTGCCACTGCATCTCCACCGGCAGGTTTTTAATAAAATAAACATCGCCCGGTAAATTAACGAACCGGTACCGATTCAAGAGATAGGAGACGATAAACCCGAATAACGCACCACCCGCAGTGCCGAGCGTGCCAATCAACAGGCCGACCATAACGAAGATGCGGGTGATACTCTGGGATTTCGCACCGATGGTTTTGAGAATGCCGATCTCCCTGGTCTTACGGATTACCATCATCGTCAGCATACCGACGATATTGAATGCTGCCACCAGCACAATCAGAACTAGCACAATAAAGGTGACCACTTTCTCCAGTTTCAGAGCGGTAAAGAGATTTCGGTTCTGGGCAATCCAGTCAGTCGCCCGAAACGGTGAGCCAAGTTCCCAGGCAATCCGGCGGGCGACCCGGCTGGCATTTAGCGGTTCATAACAGCGGACTTCAAAACCAGTTATCCTACCGGGTATTCCCAGAAAGTTTTGTAGTTCATTTAAGCCAACAAAGACAAAACTGGCGTTGTACTCATACATTCCAGCATCAAAAATGCCGTTGATCCGAAAGGTCCTGGTGCGGGGCAAATAACCAACCGGCGTGGCGGTGCCGGCAAAGGGCGAAAAGAGCGTAATCTGGTCACCGACAAAAAGCCCCAGACTCCGTGCCAGTTCTACGCCGATAACCACACCCGCAGAGTCAAAGGAAAATGAGCCTTCCACAATGGTGTGGGAGATATCGGTCATTTTGCTTTCCAGTTCCGGGGCAATACCTTTGGCTACACCGCCTTCTACTAATGAACCAGCCCGGAGCAGAATCTTGGAGTAGATGAAGGGTGCCACCGCTACCACACCGGGCAGTTGCCGAATTTTATTAACCAGCGAGTCGTTTTCCCCCTGATACTCAATCGGTTTATAGCCAAACTGGGAGATGGTGATATGGGGTGATGCCCCTAAGATCCGGTCGCGCAACTCCTTATGAAACCCGTTCTGGACCGACAGCACGATGATGATCGCTGCCACGCCAACAAAAACACCGCCCATCGCAATGGCGCTGGTTCCGGAGAGCAACCGTTGACTCCTGCTCTGCAGATAACGTCGGGCGATAAAAAACTCAAACTTCACCTTGCTCCTTTTCCTGTCTTAACTGCGGAAACAGGATTACATCCCGAATTGAGTCCTGATTGGTAAATAGCATTACCAGCCGGTCAATGCCAATTCCCAGTCCTCCGGTCGGCGGCAGTCCGTATTCCAGCGCGGTGCAGTAATCATCGTCAACGGTGGCGAACTCCTCATTGCGGTTGACCGCAGCGATGAACCGTTCCCGCTGCTCCAGTGGGTCGTTTAATTCGCTGAAGGCGTTGCCAATCTCCATACCGCACACCACCGGTTCAAATCTTTCCACCAGTCGCGGGTCATCACGGTGCGGTTTTGCTAAGGGTGTTGTTTCCTTAGGATGGTCGCAGATAAATGTCGGTTCTAAAATCTTATCCTGAATCAACTCGCTGAACAACTTATCAATAATCTTTGCCCTTGAGGTGTTAGGCTTAATCTCAATTCCAAACCTGGCGCCTATTTTAATGAGCATCGGATCGGATAACTCCAGCGGATTCACCTCAATCTTTTCCACCAGCGCCTCCACAAATTTTATCCGTCGCCAGGATTTGCCGAAATCGATTTGTTGACCGGCAAACTCAATTTCGGTTTTGCCGTTCAACGTCAGCGCCAGATATTTAAACAGATCTTCAACCAGTGTCATCATATCATAATAATCCGCATAAGCCTGATACAGTTCCAGTTGCGTAAACTCTGGGTTGTGGGTACGATCCAGTCCTTCGTTACGAAAATCCTTGCCAATCTCGTAAACCCGTTCCAATCCGCCGACGATCAACCGTTTCAGGTATAACTCATCTGAAATGCGCAGAAACATCTCCTGTTCCAGCACATTGTAATAGGTGGTAAACGGTCTTGCAGAGGCACCACCGTAGAGTGGTTGGAGAATCGGGGTTTCTACCTCAATAAATCCCCGTTCATTAAGAAACTGTCGGACCAGCTGGATGATCTGAGAGCGTCGGATAGAGACCTCCCGGCTTGCCGGATTCATTATCAAATCCAGATAGCGCTGACGGTACCGTGCCTCAACATCGCGCAAGCCGTGAAACTTTTCCGGCAGGGGCAAAAGCGACTTACTCAAAAGTGTCCACTCTTTTACATTCACGGTAATCTCACCGGTTTTGGTCCTGAATACCTCGCCCCTGACCCCGATGACATCACCGATATCAAGGAGTTCCAGATGTTCGTAAGCCTCACTACCCAAAACATCCTGACGGAAATAAAGTTGCAGTCTGCCTTTTTCATCCTGAATATGACCAAACTGGGTCCTGCCATGTTTTCTTCTTGACATCAGTCTTCCCGCAACCTGCACCACAACCGCTGTCTGACTTAACTCCTCAAACCCGGCAACTATTTCGTGGACACGATGGGTCCGGGCAAAATGGTAGGCATAAGGGGTAATCCCCAGTGTCTGCAGTCTCTTTAATTTCGCCAGCCGGATTTCCCGCTGATCGGCTGATTCACTGAAATTAGTGCTAACCTCATCCATAGATGGTAAATATACCACAACTTGCGCCAAAGTCAAAAAACTTGCTCATCTGCCCAAAAATCGGTATTATAAAATTGCCAATGCCCCGGATTTTATGCCTTGATTATGGCGAAAAAAGGACCGGTGTTGCGGTTTCGGACGAGACGCGCACCATTGCCCAGAGCCTTACCACCATCCATCATGCCACGGATGAGGAACTGGTCACCGCGGTGGGTAAACTGGGCAAAAGGTATAATGTTGACCTGATTGTTATCGGTTTGCCGATAAGTCTTTCTGGCAAGCCTTCGACCCGCAGTGAAAGAATCCGCCGGTTCGCCTCCCGGCTTGCTAAGAGTTTGCACCTACCGGTGGAGTTGTTTGATGAGCGGTTCTCTACCAGTTATGCCCAGAAGGTATTTGCCGAATCAACGGGCAGACCATTACGCCGAACCGATACGGTTAATTCGCCGCTTGACCGTATCGCGGCAACAATTATTCTTGAAGACTATCTTGCCTTGTTGAAACGGACCCGCCGACATAGCTATCCTGATGAGTTATGAACAGAAAGACCATCTTCGTCTCCTGTTTCATTATCGCGTTCTGCCGAAGGCGGGTGGCAATTTCCCATTTTAATCGTCATTGCGTTCTGCGGAAGGCAGGTGGCAATCTCCAAGCGCAAAAACCGGTCTACACGCAAAGAGATTGCTTCGCCATCGCAATGACCGGGAGAAGGGAAAACCACTCAGAATGACGAGGTGGCGGAAAGTCATTGCGCTCTGCCTGCTTATTTTGCTCTGGACATTCTGTGCCGAACAACTGCCACCGGATTATAACGGGCCAAAAAGGGAGGTGGTAATCAAACCCGGGATGTCGGTTACCGAAGTCGCCACCATACTGAAGGAAAGGGAGATTATTAACTCCACAATCCTGTTCCAGATTTATGCCTGGCTTTATAATTACACCGCCCGGATTAAGCCCGGACGGTACCGGTTTGTTCCCGGGACCGACCCGCAACTGGTATTAAAAATGCTTGTCCGGGAGATGCCGGCTTTTATCTTTATTACCATTCCAGAGGGTGCAACCAATGAGCAGATCGCCCGGATTCTTGAGGAAAACGACATCTGTCATAGGGATTCGTTTCTTGCTGTCTGTTCAGATACCACCTTGTTCAGGAGGCTTGATATACCTTTTGCCACCGTGCAGGGCTATCTATTTCCAGAGACCTACGAGTTTCAGACCGCTACCGCACCCCAAACGGTAATCCAACGGCTGGTCAACCAGTTCCGGGTAACATATGATAACCTGAAGCATACAAGCACGGTGAATCTTACTGAATCACAGGTGGTCATCCTTGCCTCAATCGTTGAAAAGGAGGCAAAACTGTCTGAAGAGTTTCCGATAATTGCCGGGGTTTTTCTCAACCGTTTGCGCCGTAATATCCCACTGCAGTCCTGTGCGACGGTTCAGTATATTTTACCTGATCGGAAAGAACGGCTGACTCTTGAGGATCTGAAAACTCCATCACCTTATAACACCTATCTGCATACCGGATTACCACCCGGTCCGATCTGCAATCCCGGAAAGACCGCGCTTCAGGCGGTGCTATTTCCTGCCCGGCACGACTACCTGTTCTTTGTTGCTAAAGGCGACGGCTCGCACATTTTCTCCAGAACCCCGCAGGAACACGAAACCGCAATGAACCGGTTCAAGCGAACTAATCGCTGAATTCCGCATTTAGCAAAAATCAGCTGTTTCGGAATGACAAAAAGGACATGTCATTGCGCGGTCCTCCTCCTTTTGTCATTGCGAGGAGCGTTAGCGACGAAGCAATCTAAAAGCGGATAAATTGGCATCACCCGCAGAGAGATTGCTTCGCTACCGCTCGCAATGACCGGGGAAGGGAGGCGGTTCGGAATGACGAGTTGAGGGGAAGTCAGTGTATTCTGCGGAAGACAGGTGGCAATCTACAACACTGGGATTAACCGGTATCTTTTAACTTAATGGTTAAATTTCGGTAACTGTTTGAAAAGTTGTGTTTTATATTATGGATGATATTTGAAACCCTGCCTAGTGGGCAGTATCGGGGAGGGTATCTGTAATGGTCTTGGACCGGGTTATGAGATGGGTATCTTTCGGGGTTATGGTTGTGGCAACAGGGCTGGTGTTGTATCGGGTTTATATTGCGGTTGGGTTTTCGGTGCCGGGCATGGTTTAGAACGGAGTTTTGAGGAGGGTTAACAGTTGGGTTATGGTGAGGGTTATCATTGCGGTATGGCTAATGGTCTTATCCGGGGTTCTGTCAACGGTACGGTTAGGAGTTGGGATAACCGATACTTTAACCGGTTATTGACAAAACTGATTTACGGTTTATAATAGTAGATAGAAAGGAGGTAGTATGAAACCGACAGTTGTCGTCTGCTTGGTTATGCTGGCTGTTACCCTATGCTTCAGCCAGTATCAGTTTGGCGTGGTCTGCTCAACCGACAACCGTTTCGCAACCGGGCCCAACAACAGTCACAAACTGGCATTCAGTTCTGAGATACTTGACCCGGCTCGAGATACCGTAACACTGGTCTTTCAGTCTCAGGGGAGTATCTATATCTGTTTTTCCGGTAACAGCGCTCCTAATCCGTGGTCAAGACCAGTTGCTTACTATCCGGGTAACGAACCGGCAATCGCCTATGGAAGAGATGGTAACCGTCATCTGGTCTGGGTTATGATGGATACCATCACCCGCGCATTGAATGTCTTCTATCGGGTGCTTGAGTACCGGATGTTGCCAATAAATGTCAGTTTTTCGGGTAATAACTGTCATTATCCGGATGTGTTTGCCGATGAGCAGGGTGTCGCCCATATCGTGTGGGCGGAGTCTTTGTCCGGCAGTAGTCAGATTTACTACCAGAAGGCGGATGTCAATGGACGGATTGGTGAAAGGTTTCTTGTTTCCAGTAGCGGTGGCTATTGCCTATCCCCGTCAATTGAAAAGTTTGGCGATACGATTACTGTGATCTGGCAGGAGTATGAGCCGAGCCAACCCCCGCCGTATAGCATTGTGTGCCGGCGTCAGGCTAACGGTGCCTGGTTGTCAGAGGAGATTCTTGCCCAGAGCAGTGAACCTCTGTCCCATCCAGCGCTGGATTTCTCTCCGGGCAATGAAGGGATTTCTGCCTGCTGGGATTTTAACAATGGGGGGAATCTTGAGGTGCGATTTTACGGTGGGAATCCGGGCGGTGGTTTTTCAACACCCGGTGCTTCCACCGCGCCGGTTATGGCAACAGTGGGTGGTGTCTGGTCGTATTACTTCTGGGAGGAGGAGTCAGCCGGGGTGAAAGATATCTACAGCCATTTCTACTACTTTATGAGCGGCTGGTCGCGTGGTTCACTGCGCCAGTTGTTTATGCTCAACGAACCGGTTTATGCTCCTAACTGCCTCGGGGCGCTGGTGGTCTGGACACAGGGTGAATCTGCACCTTATAAGGTGATGTGGGGATTTTTCGGTTATCCGATCAGCATCGCTGAACCGGTCGAGCCGAGAAATGCCAGGCTGAAAAGCATGATCGCCAGCAATCTCCTGAAAACACCAGATGCAGATCAGTCATCATATCTTCTGGACATCACCGGTAGAAAGGTGATGAGAGTGCAGGCCGGCACCAACGATATCAGCAGAGTCAAGCCCGGGGTTTATTATCTGCAGACCGGCAATTACCGGGAACGGCTAACCGTTATCCGGTAGAAAGGTATAGTTGAGCAGTAGTGGGTGTTGAGTTGATTTCAGGGAAAGCACTAAGCAGGAGGCGCAATATCGTCAATACCATTTGGGCGGTGGTGTCGTAGCGGGTGTTATATTTTCTCGGTTCTTTGGGGAAAGGAGCTAAGTCTTCAGAATAGCATAATTTCAAAGCCCTGCTCAATATAGCGGGCGATTACAGGATGATTATCCAGTTCACCGCACAGTTGTAATCCCTGTTCCACCACCGCGGGCACAACCGTATTCTTCTGGGCACAGGCGCGACACACGCAGTCAATCAGACGGGAGTTTTTTGCTTTCTGCCAGAGGCTGGCAAACGGCTTGGTTTCGTTCCGTAAAAGCGATACCTGCTTGGTGGCATCACCTTCAACTACCACCTTTACCTCCCAGCCTTTTGCCTGCATATCCAAAGCGTTCAAAAGGGCATGGGCAAATACCACCGGGTCCGAGTTGAAGACAAAGATGGCAATTCGTTTTTTCTCCATAAACCGCTCCTTTTATTAAGCATCAAAGATAGGTTAATCAATCTGTTTGGTTATGTCAAATGTAAGGCTTGCTTTGAAAGTTTTTTCAGTTTTAATTAATCTGATGTGGGCGATGGTATTAAACGAAATCGGACCGGTGGAGAAGGAGCCACTAAAACTGACCGAGATACCGATTCCTGAGCCAGATTCGGGTGAAATACGGGTGAAGGTGCTTGCCTGCGGTGTCTGCCATACCGATATTCATATAGTTGAGGGTGATATCAAACCACCTGCACTGCCGTTAATTTTAGGACATCAGATCGTTGGTGTGGTGGAGAAAACAGGTCCGGGTGTGGAGGAGCCATTACCGGGAAAAGTTGTCGGAGTGCCCTGGCTCGGTGCTGTTTGTGGCAGGTGCCGTTATTGTGAGCGGGGAATGGAGAATCTCTGTTCAGATGTCCGATTCACCGGTTTCCATTATCAGGGTGGTTATGCGGAATATACAATCGTCAAAACCGGTTTCTGTTATCCTCTGCCGGAGGAGATCTCTCCGGTCAGTCTGGCACCCCTGCTTTGTGCTGGTGTGATCGGTTATCGCAGTCTGAAAAGGGCAGAGATAAAGCCCGGAGATAGTGTTGGGCTTTACGGTTTTGGTGCTTCAGCCCATATCTGCCTGCAGATATTAAAACACTGGGGGTGTAGGGTGGCGGTTTTTACCCGCACTTCGGCCCATCAGACACACGCCCGGGAACTGGGTGCGGGTTGGGTGGGTACCGCCCAGGAGAAACCGCCTTTCCGATTAGATGCGGGTGTGATTTTCGCTCCAGCTGGGGAACTGGTACCTTTAGCCCTTGCCCATCTGGATAAAGGAGGCACTATTGCCCTCGCCGGTATCCATATGAGTCCGATCCCGGGTTTTAACTATCGCCTCATTTACGAGGAACGAACAGTGCGGTCGGTTGCCAACAGTACCAGAGATGATGTCCGGGAGTTTTTGTGTCTAGCCCGTGAGATCTCAATCCGGACAACGGTTACTAACATGCCCCTAAATCAGGCAAATGAGGCGCTTATCCGGGTCAAGCACAGTCAGATAAACGGGGCGGTGGTGCTTGTAGTTTAGAAAAGATATTGGGTGTAGTTTAATCATTTGAAGGGGGAGTGATGGACTGGTTGAATAAAGCAGAAAAGGCAGCCCAAGAGGTGTGGCGAGTGCTGGGTGAGGGCTGGGAGGAAAGGGTTTATGAGGAGGCTCTGGCACATGAACTGCGACTACGCAAGATTCCTTACGAACGGCAGCGGAATTTTGAGATACTATACAGGGGTTACAAGGTGGGAGAGGGTCGGGCAGATCTGATTCTGAATCCTTTGTGGGCGGGCAGGGGTGGAAGTGAGGTGGTGTTGGAGTTGAAGTCGGTAAAGAATATCACTGAGGCGCATCAGCGGCAGGTGCAGGTCTATATGGTGGCGCTGAATATTGAAAAGGGAGCGGTTTTGAGTTTCGGGGACGGGATTTTGATGCAGGAGGTGAAAAGGCAGGCGCGAAACCTGGACGATACTGTTGCCCAGCCAACAAAGACCCGTCGGCAACTCGGCACGATACTGAAATCTGCAGCAGAGATGGTTTACCAGTATTTTGGTTCTGAGTTCATTTACCGGGAGAAGGGGATAGAACTATTTCCCAATGCGATCGGTGTGGAGTTACGGCTGAATGGAATTGAGTTTTCTTTCGGCAGATTTCCGGTTTGCTACAAGCATCATCAGGTGAGCGAAGTTGATTTTAATTTTATATTTCCGGATGGGGTGGTTGCCAATGTATTAGCCTATAAAAAGTTAGAGGAGATTGAGGACGAGACAGCAGAGTTCACCGAGGCGGTGAAGATGTTTGGCTTGAAAAATGGCTATCTAGTCTTTATTCCGTACCGGGAGGGTGATAAGATTATTGTGAGAGCGGTTTAACTGTATTGACAAACGTATTTATTTTTGTAAACTCTGGGTGTGAGGTCCGTATCCTAAGTCGTAAACAATAAAAGGAGGTTTTTATGAGAAAGGCGTTAGCGCTGGTTTTACTGCCGGCAATCGGGCTGGCAATCTACGATATGAAGTGGTTTGACTTAAACAACTGGCGCTGTCCGTTTTATAACTATGGCCCTTGGGGTATAGATAACACCGGACTCCCTCGTGCTGGGGGCAGTTGGCCATCGCCCTTGCGCAACTTTTATATATTTGGTGCGGGTCCCTGGGCTGGCACGGTCGCAGGTAATGAGACGCTGGTAACCATAGGCTACAATCCGAATACCGCCGCAAGCGAGATGGTGCCGGTGCTCTGTCGCTACTATCATCAGGGGACAGGAGATTCCTTGGACCGAATTTATAAATATCCGGGTGACTGGCCCGCACCGTTGAACCGGTTTCCGATGGCACCGCAGGAGCCGCGATCCGAAATGGACTTATGGATGTGCTTCAGCGATTCCGAGCCTGACTATCATACACCGCCTGGTAGACCGCTCGGAATTGATCTTTATCTGACGGTTTATGGCTTCACCGACTCCTTTTCCCGGGATATGTTTATTCTGAAGTATGAACTGGCAAATGCCAGTGGTGCGGCATTGAGTCAGATTTATTTCGGGATCGCGATGGATGCCGACGTAGGTAGTTGCACTGATGATATGGCGGGGTTGATTCTGAATCGGCGTTTCGCGGTAGGCTCGGACACATTCTGGGTGAAGAATGTCGCCTTTTTCTATGATTTTGATAACAGTGAAATGCCCGGAGAAAACTGGGAGAGTGGAACCCCAGGCGCGGTAGCGATTCGTCTGCTTCTGGCACCAAACAATCGCGATCTTACCGCATTCAAGAGGTTCACCATTGAGTTTGACCCGGCGACAGATCCGGAGCAGTATCTGACACTAAAGGGTTATGATTACCGTAACGGTGATTATGTACCATACGATTCATTGGATTCAGTACCCGGTGATAAAAGGGGACTGCTTGCGGTTGGTCCGGTTGATCTGGCACCGGCTGAGGTTGCCACTTACTATTTTGCGGTTATCGCTGCGCCTTATGGCACCCAGGGGCAGATGCCTTGGGAACGGGATACTACCGAACTGGCGCTAAGATGCTGGTGGGCAGAACAGGTGCTGGCAAGGATTCTTGGCATTGAAGAAGAGAGACAGCCGGCACAGGTTAATAGGGAGCTAAAGGTATATCCGAACCCGTGTGTCTTAGGTAGCCATTTGCGTGTTGCTTTTGACGGAATGGTGGATATCTATGATACTCAGGGTAGACTCGTCCGTGTTTTGAACGGAAAAGAGGGAGTCTGGGATACAAGGGATGTGAATGGGAGAGTGGTTCCTGCCGGAGTCTATTTTGTGCAACCGGCTGGTGCTAAAGGTGGAAGACAGAAGGTGCTGTTGGTACGCGGGCGTTAAAAAAGAATTCAGACGTCAGAATAAAGTTTAAAGTTTTAAAACCGGAGTCAATTCTCTCCGTTCGGGTTTTCGTGGGTGATTCTTAGAAGATAGAAGTCTTTCTGGATGAGTTGATTTGGTGGCAGAGTCAAGGTGCAGGTTTGAGGGGAATAAAGATTGCCTGCACTCGCGGTCAAAATATATGTGCCACTTGGGATAGGTTTGATGACATAAGTTCCTAAGTCCGGGTCGGTGGTTTGTTCGCCGACTATCGGTCCTTTGTAAGTAATAATGCCTGGTAGTGGTTTGGTGGTTGAGCGATCGTAAATTGTGCCGGTGAGGATAGAGTATTGGACCGGCTGCAAAGCGATAATCGCAGATTGCTCCCGGTCGCCAAGAATTAGCATTGTGTCAGTGCGGGCGAGGTAGCCGTCGCGCCGGGTTTGAATTACAATTCTGCCTCGCGGCAAGCGGGTAAGCGTGAGTTCACCAAGGGGATTGGTTTCGCCGGTAAACTGGCGAACGCCATCAAGTTTTATCTCCGCCCGGATGCGCTCCTGGGATTGGGCATCAATAATCCTAATTCTCAAACTTCCGGCGCCACGGCGCGGCAGTTGGATACGGATGCCGAGTCGATGTAATAAACCGAGTTTGCCATAAGGCGATAAGGAGTAGTCAATTGTCAGGTTGGTCAGGTTGATGCCGACACCAGCGGTAATTCCGCTAAAAAGACCGAGGCTTTTGAGATCAACGGGACCGGTACGATAGCCTATGCGCAGGCTGATCTCCTTAAAAGGCAGATACTCAATTCCGAATCGGAAGTTGAGCCGGCGGTCAAAGGGGTATACACCGTCAATTGCGGATTTGAACTTCGGGGTGGTGTAAGCAATACCAATGGCTATTTCCGCAGGCAGGGGTTCAAGGCTGGTATATTTCAGAGCGCCGAAGTTGCGTAGGGCAATGCCAGCCTGAATGAAACTGAGCGGTTGAGCAGAAAAGCCTATATCAAAGCCTGCACCGTAGCCTCTATCAGTGTAGAGGTCCTGATAACATCCTTTAACTCCAGCCCCTAAATAATAATTTTTTACGATCGGAATACCGAAGCCGAACGCAAGAACCGCATCCCAGACAGAAAAGGTATCAATCGGCTGATTATTTTTATCCCAGAACTCGATTTCTGGTGTTACCGAGTAAAGCAGGCCCAATCCGAATCTTCCCTGATTCATGGGTAGTGCAAAGTGAAGAAGTTCGTCGGTGGTGCCGGCAAAGGCCGAATGGTGGGTAAAGGAGATGGAGTACTCGTCGGTTTTTCCCAGTCCGGCACAGTTCCAATAAAGTGCAGTGGCATCATCAGCGATTGCAGTGAATGCTTCACCCATTCCGGTAGCACGTGGACCCTGCCCAAGGCGCAATACGGGCATAACCGTTGGGCTGTTTATCTCCCATGGTAAAATCGTGAGCAAGAAAATTGTCAGGCTCATAACTACCTTGGGTTGACGACCAGTTTCTTGTGAATTTTTATTATTCCTTTTCCGAGTTTGAATTCGAGGAGATAATGATACAAACCAGGGGCGACCGACTGGTGGTTTTTGTTTCTCGCCTGCCAGTTGAGAAGATGAACGCCCGCAGTTAAGTATTCGTTATCTATCAGGGTGCAAATCTGTTCTCCTGCCCGATTAAAAATTGTCAGGGTTACCCAGCCCGGGTTAGGCAGAGAGAAGACAAATACAGTATGGTCATAAAGCGGATTAGGATAGTTGTGGACAGTTAAAATGGGCACAAGAAATATTTTTAACTCTGCTTGGGCTTTTAGCAGGGTGTCGATCGCAGAAAACGCTTTGATAATCAGTTTAACCGAATCCATAGCGTTAGTATCACCTGATAGTTGGGATGGTGTGGAAATAAGCAGGTTGAAATAGACGCGTCTACTAGGGATGATGAATCCGAGGTCAGGTAAACCGTCGGTATCGGTGTCGGTTAGAGGGGTGGTTCCGGTGGAGTCTAAAAGGCGGGCAGTCCAGCCGGATGGTAACATAGGAGGCTGAAGTTCGATAGTTGAACCGAGGTGGTGCGCAAAATCGACATAGAAAAGAAAATGCCTACTTTCTCCAAACTTAAGGCTTCCGGCCTGATTTGGTCCGAGGAGAAGGAACGTTTCAGTGGTAACCTGAACGTTGCTGAGGTAGAGGTCATTTTCCGGATCGCTATCCACGCTTAGCATTGTCGAGCAGGCCACCTGATGGCTGCCAACGGTAGCAATCCAGAGTGGAAATGAAATTGTAATTACAGAGTCAGGTAGAAGTGTAGTATTGACGGTGATGGTGTGATCATAGAGATCACCGATACGGAATCGGACATCAAAGTAGCGTTCCGGGAAATCACCGAAGTTGGCGATTAATGCCCGAGGAGTTACGGTGTCACCCATTCTCAGTATGCCAACCGGAGCTGAGATTTCAATTGTGCCGATGTCGTGAATCTCCTGGGCTGGGATTTTATTTATTATGGTTCCGGGGATTGTCAGTATTAGCAACAGATGCCAAAGGGAGGGCAGAGCGGATCTGGACATTACTTGGGAATTATAAGGCTGTTAACATAACAGTCAATTCTCAACCTGGAGAGGGTTATGCTACTGGCGAAACTGTGGTAAAGAGCGATTATTGATACGCAACTTGATTCCTGAAATTCGCTCCGTATAATCCGATAGATGGAAAAGAAAAGAATTTTGACAGGCGACCGGCCAACCGGACCGTTGCATTTAGGACATTATGTCGGTTCGATTGCCAACCGGGTAAAGTTTCAGGATAGTTATGACACTTTTATCATCATCGCCGATATTCAGGCGCTGACGACTAACTTTGATAAGCCAGGGAGGTTGCGTCAGGATGTGCTGAATGTGACGATGGATAACATCGCCTGCGGCGTGGATCCGCAGAAGGCGACGATATTTGTTCAGTCAATGGTGCCGGCAATAGCCGAACTGACCATCATCTACGCCAACCTGGTTACCGTTCAGCAACTGCTCCACAATCCAACAATCAAGACTGAAGCGGTACAGTACAATTATGAGGAGTCAATGCCTTATGGTTTTTTGGGTTACCCGGTCAGTCAGGCAGCGGATATTACCTTCTGCCGGGCACATTTGGTACCGGTGGGCGAGGATCAGGCACCGCATATTGAACTGACCAGAAAGATCGTGAGGAAATTTAATGCCATTTATGCTCGGGTACTAGTTGAACCAGAACAAATACTCAATCCGCGGTTAATTGGCCTTGACGGGAATACCAAGATGTCCAAAAGTCTGGGAAACGCAATTTATCTATCGGATTCACCAGCCGAAGTGAAACGCAAGGTTAATTCTGCGGTAACTGATCCGGCAAGAATCCACCCTACTGACAAGGGGCATCCAGAGGTATGCGTGGTGTTTTCCTATCATAAGACTTTCAACACCGAAGAGTCTACGGATGTTGAGGAGCGCTGTCGTGCTGGTACAATCGGCTGTGTGCCGTGTAAGGTACGGTTAAATGAGGTTTTAAATCGTTTTTTGGAGCCAATTCGGCAGCGCCGGTCAGAATTGGAGAAAAAGCCGGATGAACTCTGGGATATCCTTAATCAGGGTACAGCTCGTGCCCGCGCCGAGGGTGAAAGTACGATGGCACTGGTACGACAGGCGATGAAAACCGACTATTTTCTGGTTTCTCGTAATTGCTAAAAAGGTGGGTTCACGGGTGAAAAATTACTCGAAGGATAATTTTGGCATCATCGTTGCCGCTGGTATGGGAAGGAGGTTCGGAGGATTAAAGCAGTTTGCACGAGTAAAAAACCGACCCCTGCTTTACTACAGCATCAGAGCTTTCGAACTATGTCCAGTGGTTACCGGGTATGTTGTCGTTACCAATGTCAGTAGAGTTTCAACAGTAAAAAATATGCTAAGCGCTTTTGTTTTTAAAAAGGCATTAGCGGTAGTGGCGGGGGGAAATGACCGAATGGATTCAGTGGAACAGGGGTTGTTCGAACTGCCGGATTCAGGATATGTGGCGGTACACGACGGGGTCCGGCCGTTAATCAAGCCGACGATGCTTAGTTTGGGATTTCGGGCAGTGCGTCGCTATCCGGCGGTGGCTTTTGGCGTACCGGTGATCGATACTCTGAAAGAGGTTGTTGATAAAAGGATCGTGCAGACCGTTGACCGGACCGGGATTGTCGCCATTCAAACCCCACAGTTTTTTACCATTGACCTCTTGCGTCGTGCATATGCCCAGGCGCGTAACCAACAGTTGGTCAGCACCGATGAGTGTCAGTTGGTGGAAAAATTGGGTGTTGCCCCAAAGGTGTTAGCTGGTTTCCCGGAAAATATCAAGGTTACCTATCCGGCAGACCTGCGCATCTGTGTCGCTTTGTTATGAAAAAAACCCGCATCGCTTTGTTCGGTTCTACAGGTTCAATCGGTCGCTCGGCGCTGGATGTTATCCGACATCTGGCGAATAGGGTGAAACTGGTAGTGATCGCGGCAAAACGCTCAGTGTCCGAAGTCTGCGCTCAGGCGCAGGAGTTTCTGCCAAAGATAATTCTGCTCACCGACCACGAGGCAGCAAATCGGGCACGCAGTATGCTTGATAGTCGGTTTAAAGTGCTGAACGATTTAGCCTCGTTTGATACCTTATTGGCAGCAGAGGACATTGATATAGTGATAATGGCGATGAGCGGTACCACTGGGTTGTCAGTGGTACTTAAAGCACTACGTTTAGGTAAGAAGGTGGCACTGGCGACTAAAGAGCTCATCGTTGCCTACGGGGAAGTCATTATGCAGGTTAGCCGTCGGTATGGCGGGGTAATTCTGCCGGTTGATTCGGAACTCGCAGCAATCCATCAGTGCCTTGATGGAAAGCCGCGCAGCACACTTCGCCGGGTGATACTCACCGCTTCAGGAGGTCCGTTCTGGCGACGAGGACTGCCCCAAAATGCCCAGGTGGCCGATGTTTTACAACATCCGACTTGGCGGATGGGGAAGAAGATTACAGTTGACTCAGCCACCCTGATGAATAAAGGACTGGAGATAATTGAGACGGTCAGGTTGTTTGGGGTTCAGCAGGAACAGGTTGAAGTGGTTATTCATCCGGAGTCGATAGTCCATTCAATGGTTGAGTTTAATGATGGCTCAGTTCTTGCCCATTTATCCAATCCAGATATGCGTCTGCCAATTCAATATTGTCTTGTTTATCCGGAACGGTTACCTTCGCTGGTTTCGCCTTTGTTTTTTAAGCATAAAAAGTTGCGACTGGATTTTTACCCAGTGAACCGAACTCAGTTTCCGTGTTTGCAACTAGCGGTCCGGGCGCTTAAGACAGACACCGGTGCGACCTGTGTGTTGAATGCGGCAAACGAGGCCGCGGTGGCGGCATTTTTGGGGAATAAAATTGCATTCGGCACTATCCCCATAATAATTGAAAAGACATTAAGCCGATATCTCAAGCAGAAGAAAGGGACAGGTCGTTTTACCGTCACTCAGCTGATGAAGACGGAGAAGTGGGCACGGGAGTATAGCCAGATGATTATCGGAGAAAACAGAAACGAATAAATGGTAACTTCGGTACTTCTGATCGGGGTTTTTATTGGTTTACTGATCACCCTTCATGAATTTGGGCATTTGGTAGTCGCTAAACTGTCACATATTCCGGTGGAATCTTTTTCAATTGGCTTTGGTCCGGTGGTGATTAGAAAAAGGATTGGAGAGACCGAATACCGACTATCTCTTATTCCTTTAGGTGGGTATATAAAGATGGCCGGTGAGGAGGACTCAAGCGTAAGAGGATTCAGTGATAAACCGACCGGTATCAGAATTGCGGTGGTGGCGGCTGGTCCATTTTTCAATTTGATACTGGGTTTTGCGATAATGGTGGGGATGTATTTAGTGTTTGGTTTGAAGTATGTTAAACCAGTCATATATCATGAGGTAAATTCCAGTGCCGCAATGACTGGTCTGCAAGCCGGGGATTGTATTCTAACCGTGGATCAGGAGACGATTCCGGATTTTGAGACATTAGAGCGAGTGCTGGAGAGAAACCGTGGTCGAGAGATCACGCTTAAGGTGTTGCGGGAGAGCATACCAGTGGTAGTCAATTATTTGGTGCCCGATTCTTTAGAGATCGAGCCATTGGTAGCGCCAGTAGTTGATCGGGTGCGTTCTGGCAGCCCGGCGGAAAAAATCGGCTTGAAGCCCGGTGATAAAATTGTGGCAATCGCTGGGGTTCCGGTCAAACGGTGGGCAGATTTTGTGGAGCTGGTAATGCAGAACGCGGGTAATCGGATTGAAATCGTCTATGAACGGAATGGGGTGGTTTTTCTGGATTCAATAACCCCGGTGGCCGTCCATGACCAGCTGACCAGCGAACGATTTGGACAGATCGGGGTTTGGGTAAGGCTGCCCAAGAGAAAGGTCTCACTGCCATTAGCTCTGTGGGAGGCAGTTAGGCGCACCGGTTACATCGTCGTCCAGACATTTGTGATAATCTACAAGGTGATCACCCATCAGGTTTCCTCCCGGGCAATCGGTGGCCCGATTATGGTTGCGAAGATTGCTTACGAAGGAGCGAGTTGGGGTGCAGAATATTTTCTGGCGCTTTGGGCACTGCTGTCAATCAATCTGTTCGTGGTCAATATGCTGCCGGTACCGGTGTTGGATGGTGGAAGGATCTTGCTGGATCTTATTGCCGGCATCAGGCGCCGCCGGTTGACAAACAAGGAAATTGCCTGGGCAAATAATATCGGTTGGATCTTAATCGGGCTTTTGGTCATCTTCACGCTGTACAATGACTTGATGCGGCTGATCCGGAAGTGAAAATTTTAGCGGTGGCAGCAGCGGCGACTGCACAGAAGTTTGTCAAAGGGCACCCACACAAGGGTGCTTGGCTTTTTCTCCGTCCGGAGTTGGAAATCTGCCAGCTTTGGGCACTGGCGATAAACGATGATTTTGTTTATATTGACGAACGGATAGCCACGGTTGAATATAACAGCGATTTTGACTTGGTGTTGGTTCGGGTTGACTTCAACCAGGACAGCAGCGCCCGATTAATTACGGAAGCGTTTGAGCAACTGGGGAAACCGGTAGTTATTTTTGGTCCACTGGTTACATTTTGGCAGAACCAACCGTTAGGTTGGGTAAAGCACCGGGTGGTTGGTGATATTACGTTAGTCTGGGAACAGATCCGTGCTGACGTTGCGCATGGTAGAATTCAGCCAGTTTATGTCGCCCCGCCGAGACCAAACTATGTGGTTCCTAGGATGCCCGCAGAAGGGCCGGCAGTTTTGAACACAGGTTATCAGCCGATCTATTTTGTGCGTGGTTGTGCCTGCCCGCAGAGTTATCAGAAGTTATGTTGTGAATATCTCTATTATCACGACAATGCGTTTTTCCGCCCCCGGGAGGAGGTGGTAGGGGAAATTGTTTCATTGCCCCATAAACATATCCACTTACTTGATGAAGATGTTGCCCGATTTCCAGATTATTATTACAATCTGTTCCGGCTGGTTTGGGGATACCGCCGGCATTGGACAGTTAATGCCAGTGACCGAATCTTTAATTATTCAGAGTTGATACGTCTGCTCGCTAAATCCGGTACCAAAATTATGTTTCTAAACGAAACATTTATCAATCCGAGGTTGGATTTGGCGCTTAAGGATGAGGCGATGGTGAAATGGCTTTATCGGCGAGTGAAGTTGCTCCATTCCCGACGTATTTTGGTGGGGGCAAAGATGGTATTGCCGGCTAACGGAGCGGACTATGTTCGGATTTCCAATCTATTATACCGTATTGATTTAGATTTTATTGAAGTGCGATTCATTAAGTCCGGTTCAGATGGCAAACCGGAACTGGTGCCGATAACCTATCACCCGATGCTCCAACCGGATGAGCCGGCATTTGTTAAGAGCCGTTTTTATGCCCTTGATGTTCTATTAAACCGGTTCGTTCGCCGACCCAGAAGGGTTGGGTTTCACTCGACCGGTTGGTATCTGATTCCTTACAGCCTTGCTTATCGGCAGAATTTTCTGGAGGGGCTATCCTCTCCCTGATTAAGAAACCGACTCAACCCGCAGGTCTTCCGGAATAGCCTCTTTTAAAGTCTGTTCGACACCAGCAGCCAAAGTCATTTTGGAAAATGGACAATGGGCACAGGCACCGGTGAGGCGGACCCTTACGACACCATCTTCGGTGATTTCGACCAGTTCAATATCGCCACCATCCAGTTGTAACCCGGGGCGGATTTTCTCTTCAATCAGCTGTTTTATTTTGTTTTTTATTTCTGGAGTCATTTTTCACCTCGCTGTGATTGGTTGGTTGTTTGGTTGGTTCAGCAATTATCCGCCAGTCAGCCAGTTCTTCAGCCTTGCAGGGTTTTACCGAAAACAGGTGCTGTTCACAGACTACTTTGACTGATTTACCAGGTAGGTGATCGCTGTAAAAAGCACAAATTTGGGCGGCGAGTTCCATATCCTTTTTTGTTTTTCGGGAGGAGTGAAGGATAGTTACCGGACCAACGGTATCAACCGGTTTGAAGATTAGGCTATTGGGTAGAATAATTTTTTCCAGAACCAAGTTTTCGTTCTCATTGCGGCCTACGACCACCTTGGCTTTGCTTGGCAGGCAGAAATGGCGGCCATAACGGAGGATTTCAATCTCTTGAAGGTTATTGAACCGATTATGGGCAATGGCGTCACGACAGCGGGCAGCAAAATTGCTGTCGGTTAATAAGCAGCCCGCGCCAGGTGCGGGATAGTCAACAATACCGAATTCACGTGCCAGTCTCATCTGTCGGCGTCGGGTTCGGCCATGAAAACCCAAGAGTCTTTCGCGCCGCACCAATCCGGTTAACTCTGGTCTTGTGGGCTCCAGAATTTTCGCTGAGAGTGGGCGTAATAGCCGTCCTTCCAGTCCCACGATTTTCTCAAGCAGTTTTAATGACCGTTTGTTCTGGGAGAACGGTCGTTGCTCGAGAACTTCTCCGGTAAAAACAAAATCGGCTTTGATTTCCGTCATCAGTTCTTTTGCCCGTTTCAGCATATAAGCCATACAGTCAATGCAGGGGGCCATTTGGAGGGTGTAGCCATATTTCGGAGCGCGGACGATTTCGAGATAGTCATCGCCGACAGTAAGAGAAACCAGATTGACAGCCAGAAAGTCAGCGGTCCTCTGTAACTGTTCGTCTGTGGGAACCCGGCCAATAATCGAGAAGGGGAGACGGAAATTCAGAGCGACGGCAGCGATATGTTGTTCGGTGATCAGTTTGAATGCCAGGATACTGTCCAGACTGCCAGCAAAGAGTCCGATAGCTTTTGAGTTACGACTGGGTATCATAACGGTGATTAACGGTAATTTGATCTAATGGATTACGATTCTGATCTTTTTTGTCACCCCTGTTCATTTCAATAATTTTAATGTCCGCACCTACTAAGTCAAGAGAAGGGAAGAGCGGCGCGATTTTGATCCTTAAAAACTTTTTGCGCTGTACCGTCTTGGATATTACTTTCATTGCGACCCCAACTTTAACCCTGACGGTTACTATTTAGTCAACTGCCACCGCAAGTGTAATCTCGAACACCCCGATTATCACCGGCAAGATCGTAGTTACAATCCCCAGGGAGAGTCTGTTCTCTACGACAACCGGTACGAGGAAAGATAGGATAACCGTGGCCCTGATTCCTGTCCATGCTGTTACCCAATTGGAAGTGGTATTGGAAACCGTCCCCGATACTGCCGGGGGACAGGCTGTTGAATAATCCGTGCAGGCTAAGAGATTATTTTTCAAAAAGATACCATAATGCACCGTTAGATTGGTATTCGCCCCCAAATTGATTTTGATATTATAGACTGCAAAACAGTAGAAGAAATGCCGGTATTGATTTTAATGTTTTTCGGGGTCAGTGTTTAAAACACTATTTTGGGCTTTTGGTGATTTGATATTCAACCAGTTCTTCTTGGCGAAAGAGTTGCCAAGTGGTATCACCTCGATTCCAAGAGTGCTGTTTAACACGTTTGACAATTCCTAGACCCGGTGCCAGCCATATTTTTTGGTGAAAGTTCACCCGTTTGCTTTTGGTTTCTAGACAGAAACAGTTGGCGAAATGTCCGGCTGGGACAGTGACCGATTCTTGGGCAATGACTTCGGTTTCTTCTCTCATCGTTGCGTTGTCGTACCATTTTTTGCCTACGACCAGGGGAAGCACTAGGTAAACTATTCTTTCTGGTGTTCCGTCTCGGCCTGGAATGAGTTTGAATACGGTGTCACCTTTGCGTTCGTAAAAATTCATCAGTGATTTTCCCGTTGCCAGTGGCACCTCCACTACCCAAACTCTGCCCAGTCGCGGGACATCTTTGATACCTTTCACTACCTCAGTAACCTTTACTTCGCTCGTTGTGTTGGTATTTTGTCCGATGACCTTGGTTTCAGTAACCTGCATTATCCGCACAGCATTGGGTACTAAGGGGAAGAAATCTCGTTGACGGCGCTGGCAAGACAGGAGTAAAAGCAATAGCAAGCCCAGAGCAGTCTTTAGATAATAATTCAATTTAGCCATAGAAAAGATTAAGACTTATCCAGCAATAGTCAATGAGGTGTGCCGGCGAATTGAATAGGCAGATAGTGGTTGTGGGGGCGTGGTGTCAGCGGCGAACGATATACTGGGGGCGAAGCGTCAGTATCAATGGGAGTTATTTTAAAATTGTTTCCGCGAGCCAATCAAATTTCTTGAGCCAGTCAGCTGATAGTTTCTTCTGGTTGATCGCGTTCTGAATGCCGAGACGGAGATTTTCCAGATCGAGTGGATACCAGCGCTGCCAGCGTGTCGTACCGTACTCTCCCAGTCCTTGGAGAACAAGGCTTTTTCTGCCGATAATTTCCGCTGCGGTACCGAATTTCTTCTTCATTTTGGCGGCGAGTTGGTAAACCGGTTTAATCAGGGCTGGGTAGCGGTAGTCTCGGGCAAGATGGTGGTCAATGACGAGGGTGTGTAGTGAAGGGAGGGAGAGGATTTGGCAGAGATTAATGATGCTTTTGAGAAAGTTGGGTTCGGTGCTGGGTGTGGGTAGTAAAAATGTTGGGTAACCATCAAGAATGGCAACCTGCGGAGCAGTTGCCAAAATCAGTTGGGTGGTTTTTTCATCAGCAGGTCCAGCGATGTCAGAGCTGATGAGCACCTTTTCCCGTCCCCGGCTCACTTCGGTCATAATTACTCTACCAGGCTCGGCTTCGGCTCGACCGTGCCAGATAGCAGGAGAAAACCTGATTTCGGTTTTTTTGAATTTGAACCGCCGGCCATCAGCCCAGATTATCTCCTTAGGTAATCCGTCGATCATAGGAAAGAATCTCTCTGCTGTCTCCACTTGTTTTTTGGGCAGATCGTCGAGCGACTTGGCAAAGATGATTTTGCCGGCGTAGATGGCGGGTTCCCGGTGGAAGAAAAAATGGTCAATATGGTAATGGGTGATTATTAGCACAGGGGCATCAGCGGTAGCATTGTTTACTTCTTGTGCATAACGAGTCAGGAGTTGTTGGCGAATATTTTCCGGCAGAGGGAAATGCTCGGTCTGCGCCGAGACGCCAGGGTCAATGACCAGTGTCAGATCCGGAGTTGTAATTCTTGTGCACATTGCCTTGACGCCGAATGAATCAAATGCGACGGGCAGGATTTTGATCGAGCGTTCGGCGGTGATCGGCAACTGCCGTGGGGAGCTCATTGGTTTGTTAGTAAGGTAAGATAGTAGAAGGTCGGGATGGTAAAGAGCAAGGAGTCGGCACGGTCAAGAAATCCCCCATGTTCTCCCAACGTAGGGGCACTGTCTTTTACACCAACCGCACGTTTGAATGTGGATTCAAAAATGTCTCCTATCTGCCCGATGACAGAAAGCCCAATGCCGATCAACACCAAAAGGAAACGGGGTTGGGTACGGAAAGGTGTGAGCATGGGAAGCCAAATGCCAGCAAGGATACCTGCGGTAATGAGGCCGGCGAGTGCTCCTTCAACAGTTTTTTGTGGGCTCACCATTGGGGCAAGTTTGTGTCTACCGAAGATTTGTCCGCCAACATAGGCGGCAGTGTCACTTACCCAGCTAATAATTAATGGGAAGAGAGTTAGCCAGGAACTGTAGGAATGTTTAATTGCCAGTTGCTGGAGAAGAATGAGATGACTGGGTAAAAATCCGAGGTATGTGATAGTGAAAAGTCCATATACCGGAATGCGGGGAAGTGGAGAAGGGTGGAGTAGCGCGGTGATAAATACAATGCCCATCGGTAATATAATTAAAGCCGGGATGAGACGATATTGGGCGAGAATGAGCATCAATAGGTTAAGCGTGATCAGCAGCCATTGATTGAGGGATATCTCGGCTCGCTGTAACAGTAACAGGAACTCCCTAGTCGCCATTGTAACCCAGATGCCGACGAAGACGGTTAGGAACATTGGGGGAAAGAGAAGAATTATAGCAACAGTCAGTATTGATAGAATTGTGCCCCAGACGATACGATTGAACAGTCTATTCTTCCACATCGCCGAAGCGGCGTTGTCGCCGGTTAAAGTCTTCAATTGCGGCAAGTAACTGGGCGCGCCGGAAATCGGGCCAGAGAGTTTCAGTGAAGTAGAGTTCTGCATATGCCAAGTGCCAGAGGAGGAAGTTGGATATCCGCTTTTCACCGCCGGTGCGGATGAGCAGGTCAACCGGTGGCAGCTCCGGGTCGTAAAGCAGACAAGCGAAGTCTGTTTCGGAATCGGGCGGGCGGGTCATTTTGTTGGTCCGCCAAAGTTCGAATGCCCTTTTCAGTGCGTCAATTAGTTCTGCCTTGCCGCCGTAATTTAAAGCAAGTGTCAGGGTTAGACCGGAATTGTCTTTTGTGTCGGCAATCAAGGAGCGTACTTTGTAAAGTACTTCCTTGGGCAGATCGTTTAACCTACCAATCGCCCGTACCCGGACGTTGTTTTTAATCAGATCGGCGCGCTGTTGATCAACTCCCCGACGGAGTAGTTTCATCAGGCTACGGATTTCTTTTTCAGGACGCTGCCAATTTTCGGTGGAGAAGGTGAAAACGGTCAGAAATTTGACACCCAGTTCACCACAAGTCTGGACGACCTCGCGCAAGGCATAGACCCCTTGGTGATGACCAAAAGAACGGGGTAAACCCCTCTTTTTTGCCCATCGGCCATTGCCATCCATAATTGCGGCAATGTGAACAGGGATTCGCGGAGAGGATTGTTCTACCAACCGTTATCTTTCCATTATTTCTGTCTCTTTTTTTTCTAAGAGGTTGTCAAGTTTCTTGATAAACTCATCGGTGATCTCTTGGATTTTCTTCTGTCCGAGTTTTGAATCGTCCTCGGAGATCTTTTTGTCTTTTTCCAGCTTTTTGATCTCTTCAATCATTTCCCTTCGGACGTTGCGCACCGCCACCCGAGCATCTTCGGTTAGCTTGGCGCATAGTTTCGCCAGTTCTTTGCGTCTTTCTTCGGTGAGCGAAGGGATCGGAATGCGAATGAGATTGGCTTCGACTTTTGGCGTCAATCCCAGCTCAGCTTTAAGAATCGCCTTTTCAATTTCGGGGATGAGCGTACGGTCCCATGGTTGGACAATCAACTGGCGTGGTTCTGGAACAGCAATACTCGCCACTTGGCGCAGTGGGGTCGGGTTGTCATAGCAGTTGACCTTGATCCCATCAAGAATTGCCGGATTGGCGCGGGCGGTTCGGATGCGGGCAAATTCCCCAGCCAGCACCTCAATTGCTTTATTCATCTTGATTCGGCATTCATTGTAAATCTTTTCTAACATATCAGACTCCCAGTTTTTTTGCCTCTTACTATATTCAGGATAGCATTGGGTCGGGTGATGTCAAATACGATGATCGGAATTTGATATTGCTGACACAGGGTAAACGCGGTTAAATCCATCACCCTTAGTTCTTGTTGTATGACCTGTTGGTAAGTCAGTTTGGGATAAAACTTGGCGTTCAGGTTTTTTTCCGGATCACTGGAGAATACACCGGCAACCCTAGTGCCTTTAAGAATGACATCCATTTTCAATTCGATTGCCCGGAGAGCTGCGGTCGAGTCGGTGGAGAAAAATGGATTTCCGGTACCCCCGGAGAGGATAAGAATTTCCTGCTGGTTAAGGGAGTTACGTGCCTTTTCTATGGAATAGACATCAACAAAATTATCTACCGGGAAGGCGGCGAAATGGTGCACCGCGGCCTGTCGGGAGAGGATGTCGGTTAGATAGATGCCGTTAATAACTGTGGCTAGCATGCCCGCGCGGTCAGCGTTAGCTGGCTCAATCAGCCGGCTATCTCTACCGCGAATGATATTCCCACCTCCCGATACGACCACAATTTGAATTTGGCGCTTGTACAGTTGGATCAGTTGGCTGGCAACAGAATTCAATAAATCTGTTTGAGCGAATACATCGCCGGATATTTTTAAAAGAAGCCGTTTAAAGGTGTTACTCACCCAGTTTGAACCGGGCGAAACGCCGGATGACAATGTTCTCGCCGAACTTGGCGATGTTTTCCTTTAGGTAATCGCCGACGGTCTTTTCTGGTGCTTTGACAAATTGTTGTTCCAGTAGGCAGACTTCGGCATAAAACTTCTCAATTTTACCAGCGACGATTTTTTCAATAACCGGTGTAGGTTTGCCAGTCTGAGCTGCCTGTTCGTGGTAAATCCTTTTTTCTCGCTCAATTACTTCCGGTAGGACACCGTTACGGTCAATTGCAATTGGATCGCAGGCGGCAATATGCATTGCCAAGTCGCGGACAAAGCGTCGGAATTCCTGATTTCGCGCCACGAAGTCAGTTTCTGTGTCTACTTCGATGAGTACACCTAGTCGTTCGCCCGGATGGATATAGGCATCGACGACTCCAGCAGCGGTGGGTCTTTCGGCTTTTTTTGCTGCTTTTGCGATACCGCGTTTTCGCAGGATTTCTATTGCCTGATCAATATCGCCCCTTGCCTCTTCTAGTGCGGTTTTACAATCCATCACTCCTGCGCCGGTGCGCCGCCGGAGTTCAACAACTTTATTCATCGGTTGGCTCATACAGTTACCCTTCCTTTTTTAGCCTGGATTCGTCGGTCTCTTCTCCTTCGGTTTCAAACTGTTTTTTTCCTTCCATTACCGAATTAGCAATGAAACTGGTCACTAGGCGAATCGAGCGCAGGGCATCGTCATTACCCGGAATTGGGTAATCAATCAATTCCGGGTCGCCGTTCGTATCAATGAGGGCAATTACCGGTATTTTCATTCGGCGGGCTTCTACAACAGCGGTTGCTTCCCGTACGGGATCGACGACGTAGATCGCACCGGGTAGACGGTCAAGTTGCTGGAGCCCGTTGAACAGTTTGGCAAGAGTGCGGTGTTCCCGCTGGAGATGGAGAATTTCTTTTTTCGGGGCACCTAACTGGGTATTTGCCAATAGCCTTTCCACTTCTGCCAATCGGGCAATTCGTGTTGAGACAACATGAAAATTAGTTAGAAGTCCGCCCACCCAACGTACGGTTACAGAACAGGCACCGCAGCGCTTCGCCTCTTCTTCAATTATCGGCCGCGCCTGCTGTTTGGTGCCGACAAAGATGATCTCTTTGCCCGATTCAGTGATGGACCGGACGGCGTCGTAGGCACTTAACAGTCTTTCCAGCGTCTTCTCTAGGTCGATGATAAAGATGCCGTTCCTTTTACCGAAGATGAAAGGTTTCATCTTCGGATTCCAACGCCGAGCATGGTGGCCAAAATGGAGCCCGGCTTCAAGTAGTTGTTTGATTGTTAACGTTTGGTCCACTGGAAGCGCTTCCTTCGTTTTGCCAGTCCGTATTTCATTCTTTCCTTTTCCCGCGGGTCCCGCTTTAGCAGGTCCGCAGCCTTGAGTGTCCCCCTCAAATCGGGGTTGTAGCTAAGCAAGGCGCGGGCAATTCCTAGCGCCACTGCTCCGGCTTGAGCAGCGAGACCGCCGCCAGCCACAACGATGTTGACGCCAAAATGGGTGATGTTGGTTACCGCAAGTGGTGCAAGGGCATATTTGACTAAGTCCTCCCGTCCCAAATAGGTTGCCAGCGGTTTGCCATTGATGATGTGCTCACCCTGTCCCGGTATCAGCCACACTTTGGCGGTGGCGGTCTTTCTTGAGCCAGTTGCAAAAAATTTTGAATTCATATTATTTAATTTCTACCGGTATAAGTTTTTGTGCCTGGTGTTTGTGCTCCGCTCCGACATAGATGTGGAGTCGGCGAATGCGCTTTGCCTGTAGGCGGTTTTTCGGCAGCATCCTTAGGACTGCCAGTTCCAGTGGGCGGGTAGGAAATCTCTCTTTTATCTGCCGATAGGTAATCGCTTTGAGATGACCGGGTTTAGTATTGATATGCCGGTAATAGATTTTTTCGTCCATTTTGTTTCCCGTAACCCGAATACTGCCTACATTTATTACCACGACATGGTCGCCGGCATCAACGTGGGGAGTATAAGATGGTCGATGTTTCCCCATTAACAGTCGGGCAATACGGGTTGCCAGTCGTCCCAGTACCTGATTTTGGGCATCAACGAGATACCATTCGCCCACAAGATCGTTCTTTTTAGCAACAAATGTTTTCATCGTATCTATCTTTATAGCAAAACATTTGCCCGTTGTCAATCTTTACCATTAAATCAAAATGGAATATCGTCGAGTTGGTCCTTTGGAATATCCGGCTCCTCGTCGGTCGGAATGTCTGGTTCGGGTTCGACTGAAGCGATATCGATTTGTAGATTACGATCAAGGATTTGGATGTTGCGGCTGTGAATTTCAACGAGACTGCGTTTTTCACCGTTAGGAGTTTCCCAGGAACGAGAGCGGAGTTCTCCCTGGATGAGAACCGCGGACCCCTTTTTGAGTCGTTCCGAGATACGTTCGGCTAATTGCGCCCAGGCGCTGACCGTGAAGTAATATGTTTCTTCTCGCCAGTCGTTTAAAGTCTGGTCTTTGAATCGACGGTTGACTGCAATCCGAAATGTGCAATGGGGTGTGCCTTTTGGTGTATAGCGAATGTCCGGATCCGCGACCAGTCGCCCCATAAGTACGACATTGTTAAGATAAACAATTCTTAGTGAGTTAGAGGGATTCTGTCTTGGTTCACTCATTTTTTACCCCTGAGGGCGATAATTCGCCGGTGGTTTGTGACTGCTTTTTTCCCGGGAGACGAAAAAATGCCAAGCGGATGACTTCCTCTCGATGGAGTAAATCCCGGCGAATCTTCTCAGGTACGGAACCGTGTGCTTGGAAGTTAATGAACAGATAGGTACCTTCTCGCTGTTTTCGAATCTGATAAGTAAATGCCCGACGTTCGGTTCTGGTTTCAGTGATGACAGCGCCATAGCTGCTTAACAATTCGGAGATCTCCCGGTTGATTTTTCCCACCGCATCTTCGGTGAGATGGGTATCAAGAATGGCGGCCAGTTCATAATTATTCATATTTCCTCCTTTTTAGTTGCTTTTAAATCTGATTAGCAAAACATCGCCATCTTGAACTAAGTAACTTTTTCCTTCAATTTTAACCTTACCGGTGGTATGTGCCTGCTGGAAGCTACCGGCGTTTAACAGGTCCTGCCAGTTGACGACTTCGGCTTTGATGAATCCTTTACCGATGTCAGTGTGAATCATATAGGCAGCATCGAGAGTGGTAATGCCACGTGGTGCGGACCAGGCCCGGGTTTCTTCACCTTTTACCGTATAGAAGCGAATTAAATCGAGCGCGTTAAAACAGGCGGTAACGATTTCTGTTGGACCAGCAGGAGCGAGGTTTAAACTGAGCCGTAATTCGACCTTCTCCTTTTCCGAAAGGTCGGCTACTGCCTGTTCAAGTTCAGTGGAGAAGAGTATGGGATGACGGCGGGCAAGTTTTGGAAAGCTACCGGGATCAGCTGGTTGGGAATCTGAACAGTTTAGTCCGTAGATGATCGGTTTGATCACAAAAAGGGCGAGATCTTTGACCGCGCTGCGTTCTTCAGAAGTAAGGACAGGTGGTACGAAATCTTGGTGTAATTGGGCAGCAAGTTTCTCTAATGCGGAAACGAGATGACGCTTCTCAGGTGAGTTTGTTTCTTTGAGGACCGAAGACAGCCTTTTTTCTACAATCGTCAAGTCAGCAATTGCCAACTCCGCTTCGACGATTTCGAGATCGCGATCGGGATCTACTGTATCGAGGACATGCGGTATGTCGGTGGAGGAGAAGTTTCGGATCAAGTGAAGAATCAAATCCGCAGTGCGGATATGAGTCAGAAACTGGTTGCCCAATCCTTCGCCCATACTCGCACCCTTTATCAGTCCGGCGATATCAATAAAGTCGATATGTGCCGGGGTTACCCGTTTGGGTTTAACGGTTTGGGCAATTTTCCATAGGCGCTCATCAGGTACCACGACGACGCCGATGTTCTTATCGATCGTCGTGAACGGAAATAGATCAACTCTTGCTTTGGCGCCGGTAAGCAGGTTGAACAGCGAAGTTTTGCCGACATTTGGTAATCCGACGATCCCGATTTTCATTGACGAACCGTCCTTTGCCGGTTAGGTGTTAGTTGGTGGCCGGCAGTGGCGACTGAACTGTTGTAGCGGTTCATTGCGGCGGTGAACCCCTCAGTAATGACCGTAAGACAGGCATCGGCAGCCAGGTCAAGGATATTGGGTAGTTGTGTCTCTTCCATTGGTGTCCAGCGGCCAAGTACGTAGTCGGTTGCCGTCGTTGATTCGGGGAAGCCAATACCGATTCTTAAGCGAGGGAACTCCTCAGTGCCAAGATGGTAAATGATCGACGCTAGGCCCTTATGTCCGCCGGCTGAGCCTTTGGCTCGCAAGCGCAGGGTACCAAACGGCAGGGCAAGGTCATCGAGAACTACCAGAAAGTCGTCCGGTTCCTGGATAAGGTGTTCTTTGACAACGATACCAGAGTAGTTCATAAAGAGCAGCGGTTTGACCAAAATGAGATGTTGTTTTTGGATTTCGGTGCGGGCAACAAATTTGCCTGGTAGATGATGAAACCGAATTCCCAAACGTGTGGCGATTCGGTCGACAGTAAGAAAACCGACATTATGCCTGGTATAACGATACTGTTCTCCAGGATTGCCCAGTCCGAAGGCGGTCATATTATTTTTTCTTTTCCTCCGCTTCAGATTTGCCTTTTTCTCCTTCAGCGACTTCCTCTTCTTTTTTCTTCTCTTTGATTACCTCCGGCTCGGTGGGGGTCTCGGTTGTGGTAACAGTTTCGGCTGCGGCTGCGAGTTTGCGTGGGGTCAGGATGGTTACGATCGCCGATTCAGACGGTAAGAGGAATTCGATTTCGGGATATTGGAGATCCGAGATATGGATGCTATGTCCCATCCGGAGATGGGTGATATCAATATCGATATGCTCAGGTATTTTGTCAATTGTCGCCCTGACAGGGATTTCGCGCAACAGAAGTTCGAGCATACCTCCTTCTTTTACACCTATCGCGGTACCGTACAAAATAACCGGAACTCCCATTGTTAGTTTTTCTTGGGCGTGAACCTTTTGGAAGTCAACATGTAGAAACGACCCGTCGATAGGATTGCGTTGTATGGTTTTTATTACACAGCGCACCTTTTCTTGTCCGTCGATCTGGAGATCAACGATTGGGGCATGGCCCTTGAGTTCTTTTAATAACTTACCAAATTCTTGGTCGGAAAGGGAAAGTAAGACTGAAGGGTCGCCGTGTCCATACATTACCGCGGGCAAAAGACCAGCCCGGCGGAGTTTTCTCATCTTTGATTTGCCGGTTTCATTACGGATGGTTGCTTTGATTGTTGCCATAATTCTCCTTTACTCAATAAACAATGAACTTACTGATTCCTCCCGATGGATGCGGAGAATAGCTTCCGCTAACAGGGAGGAGACGGAGAGAACTTTAATTTTGGGATGGCTTTTTTCTTCTGGTTGAAGGACGGTATTGGTTATTACTACCTCTTCGAGTGGAGAATCCGCGATGTTTTTTATCGCATCGCCCGAGAACAGTCCGTGGGTGGCAGTGGCGCGGACACTTTTTGCCCCGGCATTGAGCAACGCCTCAGCGGCTTTGAGCAGTGTGAGACCCGTATCGATCATGTCGTCAAAGATTAGCACCTCTTTTCCCGTGACTTCGCCGACTACCCGCAGTGCCTCTGCTTTATTGGGGGCAGAGCGTCGTTTATCAACGATGGCAATTGGAGTGTTTTTACCCAGTCGCTGAGCAAAACCGCGGGCGCGGTTAGCGCGACCGGTGTCCGGAGCGACTACTATCAGATTTTCAAAGTTCTGCCGATAATATTTTACCAGTACGGGAGTTGCATAGAGATGATCAACCGGGATATCAAAGAACGCCTGAATCTGCTCCGCGTGGAGGTCAATTGTCAGCACCCGGTCAACACCGGCACGAGTAATCAGGTTAGCGATCAATTTTGCCGAAAGGGGGACGCGGGGTTGGTCTTTGCGGTCTTGACGGGCATAGCCAAAATAGGGAATGACAGCGGTAATTCGTCGGGCAGAGGCACGGCGGAGGGCATCAATTAACAGCAGCAATTCTAAGATGTTGTCGGCAGGAGGGGGAGTTGGTTGAACGATAAAGGCATCTTCGCCGCGGACATTTTCGTTAATGCTCAGGCGAATTTCACCGTCAGCGAAGTTACCTATCTCGGCATCTCCGAGTGGAATACCCAGTTCCCGGCAGATTTTTTCTGCCAGCGGGATATTTGCCCGTCCCGAGAAAATCTTTAATCGTTTCTCCATCACGGTCTCCATTTAAGTTTATTTGTCATTACCCTGGGGCGGAAGGACTCGAACCTTCACGACAGGATCCAAAGTCCTGTGTCCTACCAGTTAGACAACGCCCCAAACTTTGCTCAGGCGTCAGACGGTCTTGACCGGGTTAGTATCCAAGGGAGTCCAGAGTTAGTCAACTCGGCCATCGGGTCAGGTGCACTAAGCAAACCGTAGACCGTACTGCCGGAACCAGACAGACTGGCAACGATAGCACCATTTGCCAACAGCAGGTTTTTTACCTGCGCTAGGTGTGGGTATTTACTGAATACAATCGTTTCGAAACTATTATACACCTGTTCTGCCAGCCCGGCCAGTTCGTTACGCCTCAACTTATAACATAATATTTTAGGAGAAATAAGCGGCGATGTCAATTTTTCCCTTATGCGGTCTAATTGGTTATAAGCCCAGGCGGTAGAGATAGAAAATCCCGGATAGTGGAGTATAAGATCAAGACGGGGCAGGCGGACAGGTCGCAATTTTTCCCCGCGTCCCCGGGCAACGCAAGGAACGCTCAGAAGAAAAAATGGCACATCACTTCCCAACTGCATTGCCAGTTTTTTCAGCCCGGTATAGTTGAGTGGTGAGCCAAAGAGTCGATTCAAACCTATAAGGACCGTTGCGGCGTTGGATGAGCCTCCGCCCAGTCCGGCACCAACCGGAATGTTTTTCTTAATTGTGATCAAACAGCCGGATTGAATTTTCGTTTCTTGAAAGAACAGTTCAGCCGCCCGATAGGCAAGATTGTGTTTTTGGGGCAGATCGAGGTTGATCCCTGAAGTTTTTACTTTGACACCCATTTTCTCTTTCCGGATATAGATGAGATCGTGCAGTTCCAGTGGAACGAGGGTCGTTATGATCTCGTGGTAGCCGTCCAGTCTACTTCTACCGACCCAGAGACCGAGATTGATTTTTGCCGGTGCTGATAGTGAGATGCGGTCCATTATTTTTCGATAAATGAGGAGTCAAAATCGATCTGCCAGTCCGGTGAGAAAAAACCCGCACTGCGCACACCGTGCCAGCCAAAACGGCGTACCAAGCGATCAAAGATCATAAAATCCGGGATTGCCGTTCCTGAGCCAAGAATTCCCCAGAAAAAGGCGAGTTTTGTCGCCTGCAGGTCAGTGCCCATACGCACCAGGACCAGTTTACTGGAGTTTAAAGGGTTGGGGTAGACAAAAATTGCAGCGAGACTTTCCCCAAGTGCGATCTTTTCCAGTTGCATTTTTCCCCGATTTACACGGATCGGTAGGCGGTCGCTTATTCTCGCGGTAAAAAGATTTTCCTGGGGGCCACCAAACAGAATGAGGTTACGGTCCAGCGGTATAAATTCCGTGTCCGCTATTACCTCGGTTGTGCCATTGCCGATCAGCCACCAGCGTAGTGCCTCCTGGCTTGCGCTGTGGTATAGGTAATCGGCAATGGCGGTATCTCTGGTGCCGTAAACAATGGCAAAAGGTGAGAAATAGGCCTGTTTTGCTGGTCCATAAAGTTTGGGTTGCTTGCTCAACCTGTCCCTTTTTTCCCTGCTGAGTTGCCAGCCCTTTTCTGTATTATGCAAAACGATTACCGCTGGCAGTTCGATCCGCTCGGCGATCTTCTGGTGATCGATGATAAGACGGATCGGTCGATTAAAGAACAGACGTTGATCAAGGGTAAGTGTCAACCGGGTGCAGTTGGTGGTTTTGATCGTGATCGTTGAGTCATCTGCCTGTGCCTCAACGGTGGCGTCGACACCAACGGTTTTCACCCGGTCAATTTTTAACCAGTAAGCCCGGTTGGTTTGTCCCAGGTCCGCAGTGCGAAACCGGATATGCCTGGGTCCGGGATCACGCCGGCAGCTCTTCAAAAACGCCATCAGGTCCGGGTCGTCAACGCAGACCGTGCCATCAGGATAAACCCACCAGTGTTTTTTACCGTGGACCTCCTTGTAATGATATTGATAACCGAGCACATCCAGCCAGAGGGCGAACTGTCTGCCGTGAATCGGTGGCACATTATCATCATCACCACCGTGCAGGATAAAAACCGGCAGATTAAGGGCGTTTTCGAGATGGGCAGGGGTGTTATCTGGTCTTAACGCCATCTCCCTTATTGCCAGTTTCCGGGGTTCGGCGAAGATGATACTGCGCTGGAGAAAATTCGGTATATAAAGTGGGAAAGAGGGCCAGCCTGCTGCTGGAGCGATTCCCGCAAAGATATCAGGATGGGCAAGGCCAATATGCCAGGTGCCGTGTCCTCCCATTGAGTGGCCGGTCAACAGGATTTGATCCGGCTCAACAGGAAGTTGCCGGTGTGCTTCAGCCATTGCCTCCATTACATCAATTCTACCCCAGTCCTGCCAATCAAACCCGAATGGCCTGCGGTTAGTCGGGCAGACAACAAATGCCCAATCTTTGGGTTTAAAACACTCTGCCAGCGAGTAAGCCTCCACTCCGGCTCCGTGCAGGGAGATGATAAGGGAGTACTTTTTATCCGGCTGATAATTTTCCGGGTAAAGCAGGGCGTAATACTGACAGGAGGAGTCAATCCGGGAAATGAACGTCCTTTTGTGAGGCTGGTTTATCAGCCGGGAGCGTAACCGGAATGTATCGACAATCTCCTGGTTATCAACCGTGGTATTTATCACCAGACGGTAGCCGTTGGTATCGTAGGGGAGTGCGGGTAAAACTGTTCTGAGTGCCGGTTTTTTAACCGTCAGCGGAGGAAGACGATGGATCACGGTATCACAGACCGTGAATGTGTCAAGCGACAGTTTTATTTTAATCTGGTTAATAGGTTTATCGGTGGTGTTCATTAAGGGTATGCCTAACCAGGCATCGGTTACTGAATCGGCGATTAAGTCCGGAGCGGTAATATCCTGGGTAAAGACAATTACCGGAGAGGCAACCGGGATGAAAAGCAGGCGGACCCGCTGATCTCCATAGCCGGAGATGCGCAAAATGACCCGGTTGATTCCGGAGTCAAGTACCACTGGACTCTTAAACCAGTTGTTACCGTAAACATCGCCGAGATAACTTCTGCCGTTGAGAATGAAACTACCCAGTTTGGTAGCAACTGCTAACGCCCGGGACTTTTGATGACAGTAAAACTCTGCATAGGCATAACCCACACTGGCAAGTCCACTTACGCCATAATAATCCTGAATTGAATCCCAGCGCACATCAGGGTAATCGGTATTTAGCCAGCCCAGCGAGTCGGTGGTAACACTGCGCCATTGCAGAAATCCACCCTGCACCAATCCGCTTAAGAGCGAGTCATGCTCCTGCGGTGTGATGGTGGTTAAATCCTCAAACGCTTCGGTTATTCCTTCTCTGGTGCCGATGGAAAACGGGCCACAGATCAGCCAGTTGGTGATAAAGATGGTGTCGGTAATTGATGGCAGGGCTCCGTTTGTCGCATTTAGGAAATGCACGGGGAGGATAGCCGAAAGCAGGGTAAAGGAGATTAGAAAACACCTGTTCACCGTTGCCACCGGAAAATGATATTCTTATTGAGAAAGTGGTCAAGATATTACCACATCATTAAGACACAGTTACCGTGATGCTTAACGTTATCCTGATGGCAAGTCCAGTTGAGACGGTTATCACATATATATGTAAATGTTGACAATAAAAAATTTTTTTGTATGATTCCTCCACGGGGCCGATATGCCATATATCGAAAAAGAGTTCGATTTGGGTGGTTTTAAATACCATCACCATATCACCAAAGTAAGCCGATGTATTTTGCAAAAATAAAACAGGAGGAAAAATGCCTAAAATAGTTGTGCGATTAGATCAAAAAACGGTCCAAGAATTAGAGTTGAGTGGTGGCAAGATAACTATTGGCAGAAGTGAGGATAACACGGTTAAACTTGAAGATGATGCTGTTTCTCGGCATCATGCGGAAATAATAAAAGAAGGAGAGAGGTATCTTCTCTCTGATTTAGGTAGTGCTAATGGAACTTATGTGGGAAAGATGCTGATCGCCCGTAATTACGAGTTAAAACAGGGGGATGTAATTAAAATAGGACCTTATACAATCTCTTTTCGTGAGTCTACCGAAGAGAAGCCAACTCAAGTTGTCAAAATGGCGACTGCCGAAAAGCCAACGGAGATTTTTACTTTTTCCAGTGCGCCGAGACTAATCGTCCGTAGTGGTGCCGAAGTCGGTCAAATTCATGATTTAGCAAAGAATCCCTTGATCGGCCGCTCCCCGGAGTGTGATATCGTTTTAAGTGAACCGAGTGTATCAAGAAGGCATGCCCGGATTCAATTTATTGATAATCGGCTGAGTATAATGGATGTGGGAAGCAAAACTGGCACACGGGTAAATGGTAAGTTGATAGACCGTCCCACCCAATTGAAAGACGGGGATAGGATTCAGATAGGGGAAGTGCTCTTGGAAATTGAATGGAAGGGTGGTGGTCCAAGTAGAATTGAGGCGGAACAACCGACTACTGTTTCGTTTAAAACCCCGGAAATGACCGAAACCACAAAAGCCGAATGGGGGAAATGGATTGTTGGCATTATTGTTGCGGTAGCAATAGTTGTTGCGGTTATTTATTTTTCTAGTGCCAGGTGGTTCCGTCGGTCACGAGGATATGAACTGTTGATTTCTGATGCTGAAGTTCTTTTTAACGAGGGCAGGGAAAATAGTCAGATGGAGAAATTACAGCTGGCTTTAATGAAAATTGATAGCGCTTTAAGAGTGCAACCTTCGGAGAAAGCAAAGTGGTTAAAGCAGAACATCCAACATAAAATCAACGACCTTACCGAGTCCCAAGAACTAACAAAGAATGCCGAAGATATGCTACGCAAGGGGGAACATATTGAGGTAATAAGATATACTAAAATGGCATTAGAAAAGGATAGAAATAATCCTGAGGCGCGCTCGTTGAAGATTCAAGCTCATCGGGTCTTGGCAACCAAGTATGAGTTGGCAGGGGATAGTGCTAAGGAAAGAGGTAAAGACTATCGGGCTGATGATTTTTACGGCCAGGCGGTAAAGGAATGGAATGAGGTGCTGGCGTTGAATGCATCGGACCCGGAAGCCCTGAGAAAAAAAGCGGATATACAACGTAAGATTTTGCGACCGGCTGTTTCTCAAGGCAAAGCAACTTCCCGCGTTCGACAGACGGGGCAATACGAAAAAGCTTTGGCAGCCTATCGGGAAGGACGATTGACAGAGGCTTCAGGGATTGTCAAGATTATTTTAGCCGGCAATCCCAATCACGAAAAAGCGAAACAGTTGATGGAATGGATTGATATTTGGAATGAAGCTAACTACTTCCTTAACCTAAGAAACGACTCAGCGAAGGCGAAACAAAAATTTGAGGAGTTGTTAAGAAAAGATCCTGATAACCGACAGGCGCAAGATTGGATTAGAACTCTTTCCGGTGAGCAGTAGAGTTTGCTCTGTTAACAGGTGATGGTGGAGAAGATGCGTTTTTAGGATAAAGCGATGTAATGAGATTGGCATTTACTTGATGGTCCTTTATTACGGGAGTAGAACAGATATTGGACGGGGCAGAAGCTCTAATCAGGATGCGGTTAGCTGTGATCCTCAAACAGGTTTGTTTGTAGTTGCAGATGGAATGGGTGGGCATTCTGGCGGCGAAACTGCCAGCAGGGTGGCGATCGAAACAATTCAAGGGGCGGTTAGTCAGGCAAAGCCTAATTATCAGGAGCGGATGTTTGCTTTAGTAGCTGGTATCCGGGAGGCGAATCACAAAATTCATATACTCGGGTCCAATGATGCAGAGAAAAGAGGGATGGGAACTACCGTTACCGCTTTACTTGTTGACCAAGGTAGATATTTCATAACCCATGTTGGAGATTCAAGGGCATATATCATCCGCAACGGCAAATTAATTCAGATAACCCGTGACCACTCTTTTGTCCAGCATCTTGTGGATAGTGGAATAATTAATTCTGAACAAGCCCGTGTTCACGAACGACGCAACGAGATTACCCGTGCGGTCGGGATCGCCGAGGATGTTAAGATTGATACCTTTGAAGGCGAAATTAAGGAAAACGAAGCGATTCTTTTATGTTCAGACGGTCTCTGGGGTGAGTTAAGTGAAGAAGAAATACTAGAGGCAATTAGCAGGAGTAACACCCCTCAGGAGGCATGCGACCGGTTGATAGATTGGGCAAATGATAAAGGCGGGCATGACAATATATCAGTGATCATTGTCCAGTTATCGCCCTCAATAGGTAAATTTTATCCTCTCGAGAGGAAATTCAAGAGGCGTTTTTCTCCGTCGCTCATAAAAAGAACTGTGGGCGGTGCCGCAGGATTATTGTTGTTACTTTTGCTTGCACTGATTTTAGGACGAAAGTCGGGATTTTTTACCACTGATAATAAGGTATTGTGGATTGGTTTGCAAATAAATCCCGAAACTTTAAATGTGGCTATGAAAAAAGCAGGGATTGATACTTTAATAGAGAATAATGACTCCCTCTGCGTGGGTTTAGGAGAAACTTTGCGGTTCTATCGGAAAGGCTATTACGATTCGATAGTGGGGGTTGTTGCTCGGGATACCCGATACCGGATTGTATTGAGGCCGATTTTGGTTCCGGTAAACCTGCTTGATCTTCCACCCGAGACAGATATTGAGATTTATGATACCAATGATTTTCTAATTAAAAGGCTTTCTACCGGGGACGAGCTTTTTTTGCCTTTCGGGATGTATAAAATTCTCATTAAACACCCTGATTATAAAGTATTAGAAAGGGAATTTTTGATAGCAGATACCGAAGCAATTAATTTGCCCATTACATTAGAATTTCTTCCCGCATCCACCCATAGAGTGATACTTCCTAAAGTTCGGGATTATTGGATCACAATTACTGCTTTTGCAGGAGATATATTAGACCCACAAATCGCCAGTTCTGAGGTCTATTTAGACGGCTCTTTTACTGGGCAGCGAGTTCCTACGGTGAAGAAAGATCTAATAAGGTTGAAAGTCAGTCCAGGTAAGCACACCATTACACTGGTTAAAGGTGGTAAAACAGTTACTCAAAAGGAGGTAACTTTAACCGAAAAGAATAGTATTATTAACCTGGGCCCTAATGAGTTTAAGAGGTAAAGTTATGACCGCTGCTGAGGAGTCGATGGGGAGATACCGAATTATGGAAGAAATCCACACAGGAACGGTAAGTTGCCTTTATAAGGCTTATGATCCAAGTCGGAATGAAATGGTAGCCTTAAAGACCTTAAAACCAGAACTTTCCGATGACCCAGAGGTAGTTGAACGTTTTAAAAGAGAAGCAAGAGTTGCCCAAAATTTGGAACACCCTAATATAATAAAAATATACGATATCGGTTCAGGAGAACATCGCCATTATTTTTCAATGGAGCTCATCGATGGTCCAAGTTTAAGGAGAATTCTTGAATCAGGGCAGATTTTGTCGATAGAAAAAGCTCTGGAGATTGCCAAAGAAATCTGCTTAGCACTTCATTTTGCTCATCAAAAACAGATCATTCATCGTGATATAAAGCCATCTAATATTATGATTAACAAAAATGGAGGTACTGTTGTTCTTGATTTCGGGATTGCAAAAATTAAAAATTTAGCACGGTTGACGCGTCCTGGTTTTCTTCTGGGAACACCAGAATATATGTCACCCGAGCAAATAAAGGATAGGTTAGTTGATGGTAGAAGCGATATATATTCCTTAGGGATAGTTCTGTACGAACTACTTACTGGCAGAGTACCATTTAGGGGCAAGGATTTCTTAGAGATCGCGGAAAGGATAGTGAAAGAAACGCCTCCGGAACCGAGCAAGATCAACAAGAATATTACCAAAGAAATCGACAAGTTGATCCTTAAAGCAATAAATAAAGAAAGATGGTCAAGGTTTTCTTCCGCGCTGGAAATGGCTAATGCGCTACAGAGTATATTAGGTTTGCCGCCCCTGCCTATCAAGGGACGGTCTTACCGTTTTACTCCCCCAATGTTTGATACTAAAAGAAGGGATAAGTTAGTGGATGTGAGAACCGGGAAAGTAAGCCTTTCAGCAGGGGCGATTTTAAGGAGAACTATGGGTTTCTGGTTTCCTTCTATTATTGCTTTGGCGCTATTGTTACTTATAGTTCTTGTTTATGAGTTTCCTAATCTGATGCCATTATTTTTAATCCTTGTTACTGTAACGGCGGTTTTGTGGTTTTTAAGTTACTTTAAGCCGAAAATGGCGAGTAAAAGATATCGGCTTGCCCGTCTTTTGCTTTTCGATGGCAAAGAGGTAACAAATGAGTTTATATTAAACAAACCTCGGGTGGTGATTGGTAGAGACCAGCCTGACGGGATTGAACTTTTTAAGGAGACAATTTCTCGTGCTCATGCGCAAATTATTAACAAAAATGGTCAATATATTATTTATGATTTGAATAGCAAAAACGGCACATTTGTTAATTGCAAAAGAATTCGTTGTTGCATTTTAAAAAATAGTGACCGGATAAATATTGGTGGTGAAATCTTATTTTTTCAAGGAGAGGAGTGAGTTATGTCGATTACTTATCAAAAAGGCGTTGGCTATAAAGGATTTGGATGGACTGTCTCTTATCTGGTATTAACCAAAAGAGAGCGGAGGTGAATATGTCAAGAAAGTTTATCATTTTCAGTAGAGATGGTAGTTGGACGCGATGCTTCCTTTGGACATCCATTGTGCTACTTACTGGAACGACGGTTCTTTTTGCCCAGAGCGGTCAGGGGAGAGTAAAGATCTCCAGCGGCATTGGAAAGTATTACAATTCTGAATTTGAAGAGGCTATTAAGGAGTTAAATGAGGCGTTAATGGACCTTTCCCTTGATTTTAAGGACTCGACCATTGCTTTTTTCTATATTGCTTTTTCCCATTTAAAGATTGGCGAAGAGACAAAAGGTCGTGGTTTCTTTCAGAAAATTCTTATGCGCAATCCTGACGAAGAACTACTCAAAGGGTTTGAGGAATTTCAGGAGGTGTTTGAGAAAGTTAGAAAAGAGGTTAAGAGCAGGCTCCTCTGTCAAGTTACCATAAACACTATTCCGTCGGAGGCGGCAGTTTATCTTGACGGCGTTTTCCAAGGGAAAACGCCAATAACTTTACCTGGGTTGACCAAAAATAAATTTTATTCTCTGAAAATTGAGAGAGCGAACTACGAATCACTCAGTATGAGACTAATATTTCACCGTGATACGTCATTTATTTTCGTATTGACGGAAATCCGTCCTTCCCGTTCTCAGGACACGGTTCTTCCCAGAATTCAAGATAGGTACATCTACTCCCGTCCGAGGACCTTTGCATATTTGTTAGGCGCTGGGATTGGCGCGGTGTTGGGGCTAACTGCCGGTGGTATTTCCTGGCACTGGGATAATCAGGCGCAGAAGAAACTGCACGAATATGCACTTGAACAGGATACGGCAAAGGAACGGCAGTTGGTTGCTCAGATTCACCAGTATGATTTGCTCCGCACAGTATTTTATTATTCGTCTTACCCGCTCACTGCGCTTGGTTTTTATATTGGACTGAAGATTGCGGAACGTGTTCCGGGGTGGTATGCCCAGAATTATAAAGAAAAGGACAGATTGATGGTTTATGGTTCAATAGATCAGGATTTAAACCCAGGAATAAATATAAGGATAAGGAGAGACCTATGGTAAAAAATTTTTTAACTACCACTCTCTTGGTCGCAATAGTTGGCGGTATTTTAATAACCGGGGGATGTTTGCGAAAACTGGCATTCCCGCCTAAATTCAACTCAAAACTGCCAGATACAATTCAAGTTTATCAGAACGGCTACCGCACCTTCTTTTTGGATTCGCTTGTGAATGACCAGGACGATAGCATTGCTCACCTTAAATGGACAGTAGTACCAGGACCATTGCTCACAGTGATTGTTAAGGAAAATGAACATTTAGTAGATATCAAACCAGAGCGGAATCGGACCGGTGTTTCCTGGGTCAGTTTTACCGTAGTTGACCCCGGTGGTCTGAGTGCAAATAAGACCTGTACCGTGAATATTGATACAGTAGTATTTAGATGGTTAATTAGCGACACATCCGCCAACAAAGGTGCGACGGTTGTCCTTTACAAAAATCGGCTTGTAAATTATACCACGCCGCCTAATGGATTTAGTTATCTTAAATGGCTAGTATATAACGATACAAATTACTTGTCGTGTTCAATGACAATAGATGCTGTTATATTAACAGCCAAACAGCGAGATGGGACCACGGGTGTATATTTCTACCTTAATGATACGGTTAATCATATTGAGTTCAACCAGAGTATACTTGTGAGGATTCGTTAGTAGCATAGGATTCGGATAATTTTACATGAGTTATCGATGGTTGATTGGTAAAGATTTGCAAAACGGGAAATATAAGATAGTTGCCTTCATCGGTAGAGGGGGGATGGCAGAGGTTTACGAAGGTTTTGATACTAAATTAAAACGCAAGGTCGCAATTAAAATCCTGGGTCGCGAGTATATCAACAACCCCTATCTCGTTCGCCGATTTTACGAAGAGGCACAAATTGCCGCTAATTGTGACCATCCTAATATCGTAAAGATATATGATATCCACAATGAGGGGGAGATTCATTATTTTGTAATGCAATATCTTCCCCGGACGCTTGCTAATATCCTGAAAGAAAAAAAGGTTCTTTTACCGATTGAGGTAATGAAAATTTTGAAGCCGATTGCGGAGGCTTTAGTTTATACCCAAAACAGGGGGATTGTCCATAAGGATATTAAGCCTGCCAATATTATGTTTACTGAACACGGAGTTCCTGTCCTTACCGATTTTGGCATCGCTTTGCATGACGACAGCACCAGATTCCAAGGGGCGGTTGCGACCGGAACGCCAGAGTATATGTCTCCGGAACAGATTGAGGGCAAAGAGTTAGATTTTCGTTCGGACATTTATTCTTTAGGGATCGTGCTTTATGAGTCGGTTACAGGGGGTGTTCCGTTTCAAGCCGATGAGCCACACGCAGTTCTATACCAACATATCCACAAACCGCTCCCGGAAAAGCCATTACAAGAGAAATCGGTACCTAAACCGGTATGCGATGTTTTACGCAAATGTTTGGCTAAATCACCGATTGACCGCTATCAGTCTGCGGAAGAGCTGGTCTCAACGATTGATGAGGTCATTAAAACTCTCTCAGTTCAAAGGTCAGGAGCGGGGATTAAATATCTAATTATGGTTCTATTGGGGATACTGGTTGTTAGTGGCATAATAGTCGGCAGAAAATATTTTATGTCTTTGAACCCTGAGTTTCTGAAACCGATTGGTTCTAAAAACCGTGCACCGTTTGCTACGGTTTCCTTATTGATTATGGACTCAATTGCCGCCCAGCCAGTACCATTTTTCGCAGAACTCTCTTTTCGAACCCAAGAACAGGAAACGACGTTTTCAATTCAAAAGGGTGAGGCGACTATAAAACTGTATTCGGAAAACCCGAAAACATTTCTGGTATCTCCCAATCTCTCTACACAAAGTTCTTTGTCTGATACCTTTACGGTCTTCGGTCCATTTGCCAAGCCCGGGGTTCCGGTTACAATTTGGGTAGAAGTGCCTTACTATGAGGGTGCGGGTGTTTCAATCGCGGTAAATGAAGGGGATAATAAAGAATTAAAAATTAAATTACAATCAAAGCAGATTTATTGTGGTGGCTGTGGAAAGCAATTTGATTTTGGTGATACCATTTGCTCAAAATGCGAGAAGAAACGAGAGAAATGAAGCGGGTAAAAATTCTTTTTCTGCTGTTGGTTTGGTTTTCTTTACTTTTCGCTCTAAAGGTCTGTCATAAATGCGGCACGGAAAATCCCGATAGTTATGAGTACTGTAAGAAATGTGGCACCAAGTTATTTCAGAAGTTAAGGGTTCCCGATGTAGTTGGTAGAAACAAAGAGGAAGCGATAACATTACTCAGGTCCCGTGGTTTTCGTTATGAATTTAGAGATACTTTTTATAACATCCCAGTGGGGACCGTTGTTAAACAGTTACCGACCGGCGGCACGGTTATTAGGGAAGGGAGTGAGGTTATATTATGGGTCTCACTCGGCACACCTGAACCGAAATGGTTAGTGACACTTAAGTCTTGGGAGGGTTGGCCTAGAGAGGGAAAAGGGGTTGCCGGTATTTTAGTTAGGGATTCAATAGTAACAGTCAAGGATCCGAGTGGAAGGATAAAAACAGTTTCCATTATAAGGAATAGCTCAACTGATAGTAGTGTGGTAGTTCTCCATGATAACTGGCAGGGACCTGATAATTATGGAGAAAACTGGCTTTCATATTCATATGGTGATGTTAAACTAACGATATTTTTACTTGAGGGCAGGGTTGATACCTTAACGGTGTTACTGTCCGAGTCATTGAAGTTAGACCTGGCGACCGCTTTTGATGCTATTCAAAGATGTTTAGATACGGTTATTCCCGAAACAGCAGATAGCGTACATCGGTGCTACCCGAACAAAGGTATATCGTTACTTTACCGAATGGATACTTTGGTCGGATTTAAGATCTTTGCCCCAAGAGAAGAACCCCGATGGCTTAAGGTGTTAAAAAGGGATGGAATTGATATAAAAAATCTGGCGGTGGCTGGTTTGAGTATTGGGATGTATGCGGATAGTATTAAACTCGTATTGGGAAGTCCGACCGCAAAGACATCAAACAGGTTAAGTTATGAGTTTTTAAACAATCGAGTGGTCTTTTCTGTCGTAGAGGGCGAGATTGATACAATAACCCTTTTGGGGGATAAGAAATTATTTGATTCGTTAATACCCCTCAAAAACTATAGAGAGTTTATTGTTAGTTATGGGCAGCCAGAGTCGTTAACGGAGTATGGGAGTAGGCGAGAGATTGGCTATCCGAAGTTGGGATTATACCTATCTTTTGATGGAGAGTCCTTAAAAGTTGTAAAACTGAGTTTCCCGGTTTACTTCAATATGGTTTTCATTCCTGCGGGGAACTGTCTAATTGGAACGACAAGGCAGGAGATGGAGAGATTGATAAAGACCCATCCTGACTGGGACAAAGGATTTTTTTTAAATGAAATGCCCCGGAAAAAAATTTTTATAAACTACGGTTTCTATATAGATAGATTTGAAGTTACCAACCGTCAGTTTAAGAAATTTGTTACGGCAACAAAATACAAACCAGAAGGAGATTGGTTTAGGTGGTACAGAAATAAGGTAGAGTTAGACAATCATCCGGTTGTCGGTGTTACCTGGAATGATGCTAATGCCTATGCTCAATGGGCGGGTAAAAGACTGCCCTACGAGATAGAATGGGAGAAAGCGGCAAGGTGCTCGCTTGGATATTTATTTCCCTGGGGGAACAGCGAGGAAGATGTCGCTAATAAGGCTAATTTTCAACTATCCCAGATCAACACAACTGTGGCAGTTGATTCATATTCTATGGGTAAAAGTCTGTTCGGAGTGTTTAATATGGCGGGGAACGTCTGGGAGTGGTGTGCGGATTATTATGTTGATGATTATATAAAAGTTCTTCCCGAAAAGATTGAGCGTCCGGAGATGATAGGTGTGATAAGATCGAAAACAAAGGAGATCGAGGCGGACAGTCTAAGGGTATCAGCAAGAGGGGGGGCGTTCAACTGGGGACTTTTTTGGATCAGAAGTGCTTGTAGACACTATTTCCCAAAGAATACATCCCGAGGAGACCTCGGGTTTAGGTGTGTAAAAGATGTGAAATAAATTATGATAAAGAAAGGAGTGGTTATGAAGAATACCAGGGCATTAATAATAGGCACTATTTTCTGTGCTGTTTTTTTTAATACCTCGAATATAGTAAGTGCGACAAACCCTCAAACGCTTTCTTGCCATAATCAGGATGCACAGATTCCCGAACTTATCAATTATCAGGCAAAACTGGTGGATTCAACTGGCCAGCCGGTTGTTGACGGTGGATATGTAATGGTGTTTTCCCTTTACACCGATACTACTTCTCGAAGACAGCCCATCTGGAGCGAGACCCAAATTGTCCAGACCCGAAACGGTCTTTTTAATGTTTTCTTAAATATTCCGCCGGGTAACTTATCGTCCAACTCCTGCTATCTTGGAATTCGGGTGCTCCCTTCAGAGAAAGAGATGTTACCACTCCAGCGAATTGTAAGTGTGCCGTTTGCCTACTTTGCACATAGCGCTGGTGAGGCGCAGCGAGTTAGTGGCTATAACATTACCGGACTTGATGGCCGGTATGTGAACGAAAACCAGACAAACTCTATTACCAGCCCGATGATCGTTGATAGCACAATTACTTCTGCGGATATTGCTTCTGGTTTTCTTCTACTCAATACTTCATTAATGGGGGGCGATGTGATTCAATCGGGTAGTAGTATTGATACCGTGATCAACTCCGAGGTTACTACTGGTTGTCTGATTTTTTTGACAATCGGTCCGACTCGGGATAGTGTTAAACCAATTAAGGTTTATTCTATCGCCAATGGTCGTTTCGTGGTTGGTACAATTGACAATCTGCCTACTTTGGCACCCATCCCTTTCCAGTACCTGATCATTAAACCTAATCCATAGGAGGGGTGATGATATCGTCTCTTTTGTTTGGTTTCCTCCTGATGTTGGCGACCGGCAGTAATGTTAAGGGAACGGGATCGTTGGGCGGTGTTGATGGTGCTATGCAAATTAATTGGTGGACGGTAAATTCAGCCGGGGTGGTATTGGCTGCTGATGGTAGATACTTACTTTCCGGGTGTATCACCTCTTCACCGGTTGGCGTGAGTGACATCAGCCGTTACTATGGATTAGCCGGTGGTTTCTGGGTTTCAGAATTTAGATTTTCTCCGAAGGTCTCACGGGAAGGACAGATCTTTTCGCTAACGATGCGGGATTTTAAACTATATCAGAATTTTCCCAATCCCTTCCGAACGAAAACCAGTATCAGTTACGAGATTCCCACTGAGCAACAGGTGGCGCTCCTCATTTATGACCATTCGGGAAGATTGGTTAAGAGATTGTTTATCGGTCGGCAGCAACCGGGTAGATATACTATTAAATGGGATGGCAGGAATGAGATTGGTCATAGGTGTGCTGAAGGAATATACTTCTATATGTTTAAAACCGAAGGATATTCCGCAATAGAAAAGATAGTTATTACGAAGTAGCAAGACTGATGGGTGGTTATCTGCCTTGGAAAGATAAACCGAGGATAGTAACTCAGTTGAGGCAGATGTTGTCTTTTGATTTACATCGATCGCATTCTAACTCCAGGGTTATATGGGTGATGGCAAATTTCTTTTCTAAACTGCAGGTCAGTTCAGAAAGCAAGGGTTGAAAACTGCTGAGCATACCATCGTTGACCACCAGATGAGCGCTCAGCGCCCGCTCCTTCTCTCCCAGCGTCCAGATGTGTAAATCGTGTATTCCGTGGATAACGGGCGAGAAGCCGAGAATAAAATCCCGCACGGTGTCGTAATTCAGGTCTTGAGGTGTAGCGTCAATCAGAATGTTTGTTGACTGGCGGAAAATACGATAGGTGCCATAAATTACCAGTAGCGCTATGGCGATTGAAAGCAGGGGATCAATAACTGTCCAGTTGGTTATCCCGATGACAATACCACTTACCAGCACCGCCCCGGAGCCCAAAAGGTCATCCAGCAGATGCCACATTGCGGCGCGGATGTTCAGTGAATGGCGATGACGGTTCAGAATCAGTACTGCAATCCCATTGACACCAATACCGAGGATTGCCATTGCGATCATAACCGGGCTCTTTACCGGCTCAGGATTGAAAGTTCTTGTAAATGCGGCCCTTATAACCAGAACTGTGAACATGGTTAAGACAAGTGCGTTGACAAAGGCAATCAGCACCTGAACCTTGCGATAGCCGAAGGTGCGCTGACCACTGGGGGGGAGAAGTGACAGCCGTAGTCCCAGATAGGAAAGCATCAGTGCCACTGCATCGCCAGCGTCATGCAGTGCGCCCGCAATTAAAACCAGTGAGTTAGCCCAGAGTCCTGTTAACAGTTCGGTTAGGGCAAAACCGAGATTTAGTCCGATAGAGACAATCAGACCGCGTCCCTGAAGTGCAGTTTGATGATTCGTTGCCATTAAAAGAAAATATTATAGTCAACTGGATGAAAAATCAATTAGAGGTAAAGTTAATTAAGGGGGTGTTGTGAAATTAACTAACCGATCTCTTACAGCCCGCGGATTTTGTTTCGAAAGACGGTCGCCTCGGCTTCGTCAACCGCAATCCGATTGACAAAATGGTTGACCTGGGGGGTGCGCAAAAGGTAATTACCATTAAGGACCAGCAACCCCTTTTTTGCCCATTCATAAATTATGGTGTCATTGCGTTTGATTTCGAGGTAGGTGCGGATGTTACCGGTTGGCTTCATCGTGTCCGGGTTAAGGACAAACGCGGTAACCACAAACGGGTCGCGCTGGAGAGTGATTTTTATTCCCGGGGGATTGCCGTTAATTTCCGGTAATACATCAATGCCGGTGATATTGTCATTGGTCATAACCCGGCTCAGATTTAATTCTGGAGTAAAGCCTAGCCTTACCGCAACCACGCCCATACCGATGTTCTGGAGTTCAGTGCCTTTTTCACCCGCCTTCATTGAGCGCACCATCTTTATTTTAAAAAATGCGGATTGCTGGACGAGGAGAAGTTCCCGGAAGATGATCCAGACCATTATAGAGAGCAGACCGTTCTGCCGGTATCCCGGATTGACGATTGCATCCCAGAGGATGATGCCCCGGTGCGGTGGATTGCGTTCTATGGAAACTGAGCCGATTGGTTCTCGCTGGTCAAAAAGATAGCAGGCGGCGCTGGTGCTTGCCAGTTCGGTTTTAACCCCGAGGATTTTTCCTCCCAGTCCACCTTCAAGTATGCGGATCGTCTCGTGGTCAAGCCACTCAAAACTGGGTCCGATTTTTACCGGGTTCCAGACGAAACCCGCGGCTGGTCCGCTTGAAGGTTTCGTCAGTGTCTCACTACTGATTTTATTTGCTACCGACATCCTGACCTCCTTTATTTATACTTATCAATGTTCGGTATAACATCGGTTTGTAACCCAGTGCTATTAAAATCCAGATACTAAGAGTTAGTGGTTAGTATTACTCTTTACTATCAGTAATTAACTCAACCAATTCCTCAATTTTAATTTTACTATTTCAGGACTGCCTGTCAAGTTTTTCTTTTTATGTATTGGACCGGCGGATAAACAAAAGCAGGCAGGCGGGTCTGTAAGCCGGGTTCTGTACTCCTTGCGGAGCGACGGTCATTTCTCTGGGATGCACAGTTACCCGTGCACCTCAAGCAACCTACCCGGGAATGATAACGGGCCGGGCAAGCCCTCTTCCCTGTTTGGTTTTGCACCAGGCAGGGTTTGTCCATCCGGTATGTCACCATACCGGATAGTGCGCTCTTACCGCACTATTTCACCCTTACCAGCCACCGGTAACCTCAACCCGGTACCTGGCGGTATGGTTTCTGTGACACTTTCCGTCTGTTTGCGGTCTCCCGCAAACAGCCTCGCGGTTAGCGAGTGCCTTGCCCTTTGGTGCCCGGACTTTCCTCGGTCCGTTTTACTGGACCGCGACCGTCCGACCCGCCTGCCGCATTATATTATTATAAGCGGTTCCTCCTCTTCTATCAATACCGGTAAGTATACCCGAATTTTCCTTATGGGTAACAGGTAAAAAGCCCTGTGCCTGAACAGGGGAAGGAGTTCAGAATAGGCGATGCGGTCAGAAATTGGTGGGCCTGGCGGTGGAGGGATTTTATGGTTTTGCCTCTATCACCAGATAATTTATAACTGTTTTATCACCCTTCCTTGATCGCTTCTGCCGGATTTTGACAATTTTATTTCTCTTCCGGTCTTAAAGGCACCGCTCCGACCCCGCCACAGGGTAAATTAAGTATTTTAAGAAAATCTTTTACCTCTTCCTTCTTGCCATTTTCCAGATAAATTTTGCCTTCTGTTCCCGGATAGAGAATAATTACCAGATCTGGATTTTTGCCATCTTTTTTCCTTATTGCCTCGCGATAAGTATGCATTTTGTAAAGGTCAGCAAGTTGAAATTTCCCGATTCTTTCGTCTTCAGATATTTTCTCCTCTTTTTTTAGTTCTTCTATTACCTTTTTAATTTCTTCCCAATCCACCCGGTATTTGGCATCAAAAAGAATCAGTTTATTAGATGTTTCCAGTGTGAAGTCGGGGCGCAAACCAACCGAGTATGAATATGAATCTTCCCCTTTGCCATAATACCTGTTATAGGTTAAAATTATACCATTCTCAAATTCGATGCAGGAGTTACTTTTCAATATCTTATTAAACTTTTCATCATCAAATTGCAAATTAACTTTTACGGTTTTGTATTCGCTCCTCAGTATCTGCCACAACTTCAAAAAGCACCAGTATTCATAAAGTTCGGGCATATTCCGAATCGGGTCTTTCAGAAGTTCGTCCAGCTTATCCGAAAGTTGCACCCCTTTTATCAGATCTAAATAGGCGGAAAAAATCTGCTGATAGCGGTATTCTTTAAGTAAAGTTTGCGGAGGGGTGCTGAAAAAATGGATATCCGCCACCTCCTGAAAAAAATTATGATTGAGCGTTTTATTTACATCTCTTTTCATATCATCAAGTTTTGGCTCTATTCCATTCAGCAACCAATCAAAATACTTTTTATAATGCTCATTGTCTTTCCCTTGCAAAGTTAGCGCCTCCTCAATACTGTTCAATTCCCGTTTTAACAGTTTTAAAAAGAACTTAACAAATCGGTTAGGGTAGGTGTCGTAAGAAATTCTTGAGACCTCCTCGTATGCCTTTACAAACTGGAATTGCTCCTTGTCAATTTCAAAGTGAAAGTGCCCGGTAGTTGCCTTACAAATTGCGGTGCGGTCGGTGGCAAGTTCGGGTAAAAGGTGGCAGGCAGGGGTTTCAACATCTTGAATCTCTTTCAGCACCTCTTCCTTTACAAGAACTTTATGCGGATTCTCAATTATACTATTTAGTATCCCTTTAAGATTTCTCCTCTTAAAAAGACAGCGGATGTGATTCAACCGCTGGATAAAATTTTTTCTGCCATATTCACCGGTATAAACAGTTAAACCGGTTGGTTCCAGGTCATAGACAAGTTCGGAATGCCACTCTAACAACTCCTTTATAATCCTCTCCGCCTCTTCTGCTTTAAGTTTTTTCGGATAGACAAGAATGGGGAGAGAAAAGAGTTTTTCATTGCCTTTCCAGATTTGGATATTTCCGTAAAAGAGCAGATTTAAAAAGTTTAGTTTCCAGTATTTATCTATTCCCGGCAGCGTAGTCAGATAACTGTTATTGTCCGGAAGTGGCGAGATTTTGACTTCAAAATCCCGGGCAGGCTGGCCATCTTTAATTAATTTAATGTAATAGTTGGCATTTTCGAATAACCTGATAGCAGAAGATGAGAAAACGCCGGTTGTTTCTTCATTTCCAACTGGAATCTGGATAGCTTCTTCAGATTCTTTTATAGTCTTAAGGCCAATTTTTAATTGGTCAGTTTTTAATTGGTGTTTGTGAATAGAAGCAATATTACTTAAGATAATATTTCTTATTATTTGTTTTGCTTTTTCCTCGTTTTCGTGAGAGTCATTCGCCTGTTCTCCTTCGCTTTCTGAATAAATGACAAGAATCAAATTTTCTGAGGATGGTATCTGGATATTTATTTCTTTACAGGATATCATCCATCAAAAATAACTGCAATAGCCGGTCGCCTTCATATTTTGATGCATCTGCTTGATTTTTTGAGCGGATTCAGGGTATTTAAATTGGTTCCGGGACATCAGTTCTTCAATTTTTTCTGCCTTTTCATCTGCTGGTATATCTTCTTTTTCCCCTTCAGCACAGAAGGCAAGCAATTCAACAAGCACATCGCCAATCTGCTCTTCGGTGCCGTGAAGTTTAGGCAGGATTTTGCTTTTTAACAGAAAGTCATACTCTTTGTCATCTTCGTTACCGGCTTTATTTAAGTAGTCAAGCATCTCGTTTATTACCCGGTAGCCAAAGTGCATATTTCTTGGTTTTAAGATGGTCTGAAGGTTTTCTACAAATTTATAGAATGCTGAGTCTTTTTTGTTTTTTAAATATTCATCATACCGGACATCCGAAAACTCCAGTTGAAATGCTCGGTCCAGCACCTTTGGGGCAAAAGAGAAGGTTGTCTCATCAACATTCACCGTGCCAATGATTACCAGATTTTCCGGATAGGCAATGCGCGGCGGAATAGGGTCATAATTTTTAACCTCGTTCGGAAGTTTGCGATCTTTCGACTCTTCTGCTTTTTCTTCAAACTTCAAAAGTGGATAATAAGAACAATTTTTACATTCTTCTTTATCGAATAACCAGCATACCTTTTCAGGTCTCTCCTGTTTGTTTTTAGGAAAGTTGGGTTTAGATAAAAGACAGGCATCTAAAATTGGATGAAGTTGAGAGGTTTCGCCTCGTAGTAGAAGTTTTTCCTCCTTTTTTAATTTCCACATATTCTCCATCAGGCTTAAAATATCCGAAAAGTAGTATTCAACCCGGGCAAGGTTCATCTCGTCAAGAATGATAAAATATTTCTCATTGGTTTTGCCCTCCATCAGGGCGCGAAAGGCATTCAAAAGTACCTTCAGTCCATCTGTTGGGTAAAAAAGACCGGTTAATGGATTATAATAACCAAAGACCTTTTTCGTCTCGTTCCAGTCAGGCCTCACCGGCAGAAAGGCAATCCGTCCAGGGTATTTCCCTTGGACATCCGCAATAAACTTTTCTGCCATTTTAGCATCAAAAATTAATGTCGTATCGTCCAACTTTGTCTTATCATTAATTACTTTGATTATTTTTTCTTTATTCCCTTCTTCTTTTTCGCCTTCCACAATCCCCGCACTTATTATTCTGGCAATCTGGGTTTTGCCGGTTCCTGAGATACCGGAGAGGATGATAAAAGGTTTGGTGTAGATGGCGTTGAGTATGTTCTCCAACACATTGTTTTTATTGTTGTTATCTCTGTTGTTATCTCTGTTGTTATCTCTGTTGTTATCTCTGTTGTTGTCTCTGCTTTGATTCATAATTTCTTCCAGTTTCTCCAAAAGAGAATCAATTTTTCCTTGATCCACGCTAAATCTCTCTCTATTAGTTTTTACCCAATTTTTAAGTTGTTTTATCCAATTTTTAAGTTGTTTTATATTTTCACGCCTGCATTGAAACTTACTGGCACTCCCAAGCTTCGTTCCGTATACTTCTTCTTGTTTGATCTCTATAGGTGGAGACAATAAAAAACTTTTATCCTTTGGCGCTTTTATATTGAGCTCCCAATTCTCAACTTCCTTTTTGTTTTTTTCTGTAAGTTCTATAAGTTTCTTGTTGTCCTTGGATTCTAACTTCTCTTTTAAATCATTTATGTTTATTGCGACAGATTCGGCATCTACGTAAAAGCCAATCAGTTTCATTTTTCCATCGTTTACATCCCTTGACACCCAGCAAATTATTGAGCCTTTTTCTATATTATTTAATTTCCAATGAGAACCAAAATAATTTTTCTTATCATTCTTATCAAACTCTTCATAAAAGTTAAACCACTCGTGGGCAAAATGATTAGTTCGTACATATTCGAACAACGACTTTTCACAATCTTTATTATAAACTTTCTCATCTTTAGGAAATCCCTGCCAGTTGTTTGAACTCCAGGCGATTTTTGCTATGTAAACGGCCATACTTATCCTCCTATTTTTCTTCTGATGTTTACCACTGCGTTTATTATAGTCTTTATCCCCGTTATGTCAACATCTGCCCGGGTAGAGAGAGGGAAAAGGGGATATATTCTGGGGAAGCCAGTAAAATGGTAATATTAAACGAGACTTCGTAAGGTCCGAATCATTTTTCGCGCTCTGTGCCCTGAGCCAAGGAGCAGGAGTGTAAAACAGTCAATTATGACAAAGTCTGACGAAGGAATTGAGAATTGTTCTCTAATATTTCTTTAAAACCTTTTCAAAATAACTAATCAGATGTTCGACTTGATTCTTCTCTGTAATCACTATTTCGGTAGGTAAATGGTTTGTATAGTGACCTATTTTTCTAACGTCTCTAAATGGAAGCCCAAATTTTCGGGGGTTAATTTCATTTATCCTTGCTTTTGAATAGTAAACCAAACTATTCTTTCTAACAACACAAGCAAAAATCATTTTATTATCTTTTAAAAATCCTATGTAATGTTTTGTTGGATATTCTTTTATTTCTTTTGTTTTAGTTTTAAAATGTTTTAAAAATGCATTAAATATTGAGGATATTTTTTCGGGCTTATTTTCCAGATGATACTCTAAAGTGAATTCTTCAGGTGCTTTTTCTTCCGTTATTTCGCTATCGCTAAATAATACAACCTCTTCTTTATTTTGGGTGAATAAAGAAATCTCAATTTTTCTAATTTTGACCCTAATAGCTTTTTCAATGTCGGACAATCCAATACTTAATTCTGGTGAAATTCTATCAATAACCAATAAAATCTGTAAATCTTCCATTGAATTATCTAACAGCTTAAATACTTCTGTCCCGGTATCTTTCCGTAATCGTTCAAAAATTTGTTTATTTTTCTCAATTTCAGAATATAGGAACTTACTAAGTCTATTTAACTCTTCTCGCGAAGCACTTTGTATAAATGCGATAAAATTTCCTAATTGGGGCAAAATATGTCTGCTAACATCATGTTTTCCCAATTCTATCTCGGTTATGTAGAGAGAAGGAGTTGTGGGATTATCCCAAACAAGCAAATATCCGTCACTAATCGAATGTTTAAAATTTTTAAAATTTTTACTTTTAGCTTGCCTTGATATTTCAATAAAAAAAGATTTCTCAGAGATAATATTCCTATAAGTTTTGGAAAACAGTTTAGTTAGATCCTCTTCTTTTCTGTATTCTACTCTTGAAAAAGTCTGATTTTTTATTAGGACTTTATATTCCATGTTGTGCTTTATCCAGTTTTGGGGTTATATAAGCTCATCATTCAAATTTATAACCACTCCCTGTTGAAGTCAAGTTTTGGCAGAAGAGGAAAGCGTTGTCATTCCGAGCCCGACAGGGCGAAGGAATCTCTTTGCGCATAACGCCAACTTATCTGCTTATAGATTGCTTCGGGCTTCGCCCTCGCAATGACAAAAAAATACGCTTCTCGCAATGACGGGAAAAGATACGTCCTCGGAATGACCGGGTAATAGGTAATAGTAAAAATGGCAAGATTTGGCACGGGGTTTGACATACGCAAAAACTTGACAAAGATAGTCGAGATATAATAATCTTTTGGGCATAAAGACCAAGGAGGATTTATGCAATTGCTGAGGGTTTGGAGGCTCGTTCTTTCTGGTTTCGTGTCGATAATGGTGCTGAGCGCGGCTGAGGTTGAAGTCAGACTGCATCAACCACCAGCCGGGCAGTTGGCGGCGGAAAATCTGTGGTGGGTTGATCTTGACAACCGGACTCAGAATACCTACACCTGTTATCTGCATGGCGAGATATGGGAGGCGAGGCGCGGGCTGGTCTTTAAGGCAAACTCAAGGGAGTTCCAGTTACCACCGGGCAGTAAGCGGTTGAGAGGCAGAAAAGATGTTGACCCGTTGCGGGACATCTGGTATGCCCGGGGTTATGAACAGTTTGCGGTAAGAACCGGCGGACTTCCTGAGGGTAGATATCAATTTATTGTGCTTCTGGAACCGGACCTGGGCGGCGACACGATTGAGTTTGAGGTTAGCCTGCCTGGTCCGCCGCGGCTGGTCTCGCCGCGTGACGGTATGCAATTACCTATGACACAAAGACAGCCGATGTTTTCCTGGACCCCACCCCAGCCCCCGGTTTCTGGAGTCAGGTTTGTAGTGCGGGTGGTGGAGGTTCTGCCGGGTCAGACCAAGGAGGAGGCGATGCGGTCCAATCCGCCCTGGTTTGAAAAACAAGGCAATGTCAGTTCCAGCCTGAGGTATCCAGCGTCAGCCCGGCGGTTTGATCAAGCCCGAAGTTATGCCTGGCAGGTTCAGGCCCTAGACCTAAATGGCAATCTTATCGGCTCAAGCGAAATCTGGTCATTTTCCTTCGGCGAAATTAGCCCGCGGGTTCCTTTGCCGCCACCGATTACTATTAACCGCGATGTTCGTCGTATTGACAACTATTATTCAGTGCAACTGACAATTGAGAATAACTCGGCTGATACCTTTAGGGACCTGACGGTATTTGACCGAAGCAGCGCATTCCAGTGTCTTGATGATGCCAGGGTGATGCATGGCACCAGTGGCGCCTCATATCGTGCTACCTTCTGTAGTACTTATACTGATACCACCGGCGTGCGTTCGGCTGTGCGGTTCGGCTGGGAGGGGCTGGCACCAGGCGGTAGAATGATTGTCCGGTATCATTTAGTCCCGGTGCTTTTAGGCGGTTCACACCCGGTTACGCCGACGATTGGTGATTCCTGCACCATTTCCTACCGAATCGGTCCGGACTGGGTTTTAAGAGGGTTCGGGAATCGGGTCGTTCCGGCGGATGTGGCTGATTGCCTGCAGACAGCCGATTACCTGATTGTTACCTGTCCGGAGCGGCTGTTTGCGGCAAATCCGGGTGGGATGAGAAATGATGTGTACCGGCTGCTTTCAACTATGGCACAGCTGGCAAAGGAGAAAGCCGGGGTTATCGGTTATATTCCGAGTGGCTGGGCGAACTTTGATTTAAAGGCACAACTCAGACCCCGTTTTAAAATAAACTGGGGAAGGCGGTTGAAGCCAAACTGGTTCTCAAACGGGTATCTTCTGCTTGTCGGGCAGGACGATATTGTGCCAAGTTGGGATTACCCGCTTGAAGGCTGGGGAACGGTTCGGTTGTCTGATTACCCGTACTCCAATCTCTTCGGCGATGAGCAGTGCGAACTGCGGGTGGGCAGGATTATCGGAATCAACGCCCGAGAACTGGCGATTCCGATTCAGACCAGTTTGGATGTCTGGCGCGGCCTGGCACGCTATGATGGCAGTAAAGGGCTGATGGTCAGTGCGGCCGAGGGGCCTTATGAAGGGTTTGTGGTCGAGGCAAGTGAGTTAGCCGAATCATTGCGTCTGCGGGTGCCGGATGTGTCGGTCGTGTTTGGCGAGCAGTTCATCACCAGGATCAGTATGTTGCGCGAAGGGTTGCTGATTGCCTATGGCCGGGATCGGTTAAAACTCGCCACCCTGGCACTCATTGAAAGGGTATGGAATGGCGCCCCACTGGGAACGATTGACCAGGTTGAAGAGGTTTATGAAATGACAGCGCAGGCAATTCAGGATTCAGCAATTGCCCTGGCATGCCGGGCACTACCTTCTAAGGACCGGCCAGAGGAAGACACTACCTTATGGCTCATTCGTTTAGTGGAAAAACTCTACGGCAGTTTTTGGGAAGGTAGGATTCGCCAGCCTCAGGAATATATGATGGCGTTCGCCCTGATGCTCTTGGAATACCGCGGTGTAACCCCATCTGGCGATACCCTGACCCGGGCACTGCGCGAGGCAGAAGAGGTTCAGTATGCCCGCCGGGGTCAAAGGCTGCCTAACTATGACTATTTCAATACAGTGGAGGAGGCGGCAACCGCACGAAGCAGCCGTGTTCGTTCCCAGGCTCATAACCGGGACATCATCGGCTATTGCGGACATGGCGGTCCGGGCAGTTGGGCTTGGGTTCTTGATGACTGTCCAACCAGTGCCTGCCCAGCTGAGCCGCTGAGTTTTGGGAGCCATCGGCCGGTTGTGCTCGGGTTCACCTGTTCAAGTGGTGACTATACTGAATCAGGAGGACACGGTCCGGTGAGCATCGCCCGCTGCTTTCTGCGCAACGGCGCGGGGATTTATATCGGTGCGACCCGGGTGTCATTCTGCTGTACCAACCGGAACCTAAAGATTGAAACATTCCGGCGCTGGTCAACCCAGGAATATTTTGGTGACGCCTTTGTTGATCTGAAAAATACTTGCTGTCTGCGCGAACACAACTGGATGCTTGAAACTGTTATGTACAACTTATATGGTGACCCCAAATATCGGAGGAGGTAATAGATGCGGTCAATCATTACAGGGTTAATAATCCTTGTCACTTTTTGCCTGGCGAGTGAAGCATTAGAATCGTTGCTGGTGAGGGTCCCGGAATACACCAAAAAGGAAATCGGCGGTCTGCACTATGTGAATATACCTGGTGGCAAACTGCTGATGCAGGACAGAGCGCCCCGACTGCCTTTTTATCCGGTTACGGTCAACTATCCGGCAGGTTACTATATCCAGGAGGTCAAACTTATCCAAAAATCTGGTCGCAAGATAGAAACCGGTGTTTTGTTACCGACAATTGAGATAATCGTGGATACCGCTGAGTTTGCCCAGCCGCCACACCCGGCGGTTACTAAAGGCTGGTATCCGGACCGGGATTTTGACTGGCGTGTCTGGCCCAGTCCTAAAGCCGGTACTGACCTGGTACTTTCAGTCTATCCATTACAGTATAACTCGCTATCGGCAGAACTGGTTTTTCATAGTGAGTTCCAATTTCAAGTGAAATATGTTAAAACCGGTCTTACCGGAGTCAATCTCACCGCGGATAAAAGTGCGTATCAGCCCGGGGAGCAGGTTGAACTGCGGCTGGATTTAGAGGCGATAACTGAGGCAAAAAACATTGTGATCAAACCGTCGGTGCGGGGCCCGGTTACCATTAGTCTGCCAGTGCAGCGGGCAAAGGTTCGGGCGGGCGACACAACACTGGTAATAGAATGGCAGACCAAGACCGTGCCAGTTGGTGATTACACCATTGAACTCCTGCTGAACGATGAGGCGGGCAATACCCTTGCCCGGGTTCAGGAGCAAGTCCGGGTTGGTATTCCGGCTGGGGAGTTGGTTTCCTTCACTGCCGAACCAAATCCTTTCCGCATTGGTGATGATATAAGCCTGACGCTGAAGTTTCAGAACACCGGCTCATATCCGCTTTCCGGGGAGGGGGTCTTCCGTATCCTCAGGGAAAGTTCGGTCATCGCCGAGTTCAGTTCTCCTTATTCCAACCTCGCCTCTGGTTCATCAACTACCCTGACCAGAACCTGGAATACCAGTCAGGCAGAGAAGGGGGTTAACTATTATGTTACCGCGTTTGTCCGATATGACGGCAGTACAACACCGGTTCAGCAGGCGCTCTTGAGCACGAACCGGCCGCCATTGGCAAAATTTTCCTTTACACCGGAAGAGCCTGGTCCGGGCCAAGTTGTTGCCTTTGATGCCTCAAGTTCAACCGATGTTGATGGTGAGATAGTTGATTATCGCTGGGAGTTCGGCGATGGCGCAACTGCCCAGGGTGTAAAAACAGACCACCGGTATCAACTGCCCGGTGTCTATGGGGTGAGACTTGTGGTAACTGACAATGAGGGCGGAATAATGACAGAAACCCAGCCGGTTGAAATAAAGGAGTAGCGGATGAAAATTTTTGCCTGAAAGCCAGCGGGTTGGTACTGATGGGAGTGGTAGGTTGCATATGACCGACCTGCTTGGTTATTCTCAGGAAGCGGCTTTCGCAGAGAGTCCTTATGTCTATGCCAAGGCAACAACCGGCTGGGACACAGAGTTTCATCCTGCGATACCTGTTATGTCCGTGCCCTGCCCTTTCGGAAAGAGAGTAGTGGTTGAGGAACGGGTAGTAAATACTTGAGTTGAGGGAAACAGAATAGTGTTGTTCGGGTAGGAGAGGGGATAGAGATTGAGGAGGTAAATGATGGTTGGCATCATTTTGCTGAATGTTCTAATTACTGCTGGTCCGGTTCAATTATCCGGTTCAGCCGGATTGCACGGAGATGCGGAGTTCATTACCGGTGACAGCCTGCGCGCACCCTATTCCGCGCTTACTTTAACGGTCAATCCCTGTCTGACCGTGTTCGGGATACCGATTACGACCGACCTGTTATTTTCAACAATGGAGAGCGATCTGCGCCAGGCATTGAACAAGTTCCGAATCGGGCTTGACCCGATTGCGCTGATAAAAAGGCGCCTGCCAATACCTGGTTTTGTCCAGTACCTGCCCAAGATTGATATTGGAACATTCAGTCCCTCTTATTCGCCGCTAACCCTTTCCGGAGTCCCGGTCACCGGTTTTGGTCTGGAATACCAGGTGTGGAAAATTTACCTTGCCGGAGCCGGCGGCAGGACACAGAGGCAGATTGAGGGTTCGGACACGACCGAGCCGGCTTACAAGCGTTTGCTCTATGCTACCAAATTCGGGTTTGGTAAAATGGAAGCCTCCCATTGCTATCTCACACTACTCTATGCGCAGGATGACTCAAACTCGGTTACCCGCAATTGGCGATTGTATCAACCGGACAGTTCCCAACCGGCTGATACCATTCAGATTATAACCCCGCAGGAAAACTATCTTTTGGGTATTGAGTTCAACCTGCGCCTGTTTGAGGATGTTTTGCGTCTGGAGAGTGAGGTTGCTGGTGCAGAACTGACCCGGGACATCCGGATGGAGGTCCAGAATTATAAATGGGTGCCGGACTGGGTTGAGCGCATCTTGAAGCCGCGGTTTTCTTCTCAGTATGACTTCGCCTTTCTGGTGCGACCGGTATTGAATCTTTTTGACACCCGCATCGCGGGCGAAGTTCAGATGGTTGGACCAGGGTTCTATTCGCTGGGTGCGCCCTCATTACGGGGCGACAACCTTGCCTTCCGGGCTGTGTTTGAGCGCAGTTTCCTTGGTAATGCGGTTGCTGTTTCTGCATCATTCAACCAGGAGCGGGACAACTTAATCGGGACGAAACTCACTACTACTGTCTTTACCAGTTACGGGCTTAACCTCGGTTTTGCATTTCCTGGCCTGCCCTATGTGGTTCTGAATTATTCACCTTACTTTCAGAAGAGCGAAAGCCTGAATGAACGGTCTCAGATTGTTAGCCTGAGTGCTGGCTACAGTTTTCAAACCGGGACAGTCAATCATTCGCCATCCCTGACGATATCATATGAGCAGTACACCGCTAATACCTCCAGCAATAACTACTCAGCAGTTGATTTGAATTTCGGGCATAGTCTCAGTTTTGCCTTTCCGCTGAGTACCTCATTCAGTTTCGGCATCTGCCACAATGCCGATAGCGATTCCAGTACCAACCTGCTTTCACTTAATTTCAGTCCCTCATATACCCTGTTTAAATCCTGGACCAGCGGGTTGACATGCAGTGGTTCATTTGGAAAAACAGACCAACGCATCGACCTGGGATTGAACTCCTCCTTTCCGGTGTGGCAACTGGCTGATGCAAATCTTGTTATCATGCGCACTCTGAACCGGGGTAGTAATAATGGTTATCAGGAGTGGTGTGTGAGTGGCAGTTTAACCAGGGGCTGGTAGGGATTGATTCCCGGTTGAGGTTTAGGAAACTGAACAAGGCTGTTGATTTTATTGGCCAATGCAAGGGGTTCAGAGGTAACAGGGTGCTCATAACCAGGTAACCGTATTGCGCTGGAAAGGGCTTCGCCCTCGCAATGACGGGTGGGGAAGATTGGCACGTTTCTACCTGCGGCAGAATGCTTGTAATGAGAGAAAGGAGAGATGTGCTTCGTAATGATAGGGGAAATGCAATTTCGTAATGATGGCGAAGAGGGTGAATTACCCAAATGCCCGCGATAGTGAGAGTGGCTTATTTATCGGTGGTTTCGAGCCGGTTTGCTTCCGGAAAATTTAACCTACAGGTTAAAAAACTTGAGCGGGGGAAATTGGGTTATGGTTTTGATTTTTAATGATTTATAGGAATTTTTGGAGTTTTTTAGACCCCATCCCCAGAACCGTATCCCCGAGGGTTGTTTTGGTGGTGGGTAATAGGGTTGATATAAGGGTCGTAAGCAGGGGTGTAGTGATGGTGGTTATGGTGGTGGTTAGTTGGATACAGGTGGTAGTTTTGTTGCTTGTTTTTGGTGTGGATGGAGTTAGGTGTCTGGTCGTGGTTTTGGCTATGGTTGGGCTTAGGCTGGGGTGTTGGGTTTGGAGCAGGATGGAGTAGGGGGCGTTTGGGTTTTGGAGTGGTCGGTTTTGTGTTTCGGGCTTGCAGGGGGGATTGAATGTATTAAAATAAGTCAGTTATGTTTTTGCGCAGAGTTGAAGCAGGGGATGATAGTTTAACCGCACGTATCCGGCGTTTAGGTGGTGGTCGGCGGAGCCGTGCTTACTGGTTGAGTGTTTTATTTATGGCAGTGGTGGGGACGGTGTTGATTTTGATTTTCGGGATAGGACGGCGTCAGGTGGTGTCGGTTTTTCCGAAGCCGGGTTTTATAAGTCCTGATTTTCAGATTTTTCGAGTGGTGGATATGAGTGTGCCAGGACAGGAGCGGTTGAGCGTTATGGCGGTTTTTCAGGGGGCAAAGGAGCCGGAGAGTTTGCGCGCGGCACTGGACTGGGTTTTGTATTCGGTGTTGAATGATTATAATAATCGGCAGAGACGGCAGGTGCAGGTGGTCTGGGCATATCTTTATGAGGATTCGCTTGCCGGTGTGGCGAACTGGCGGGCAATGGCGATTTATGTTGATCCGCTGGTGCCGAAGCGGCGTATACCTGAGGCGGCGGTTATTGGTGGCGATGCGGTTAGAGTGGGCGCAGTGGAGTATGATTTTACGAATCCGGTGGTGCCGGTGCGGTGATTGAGTTGTGTCAGGGGGGCTGGTTCATCTTGCTGGCTTGATTGTTCTTTGAGTTTGGGTATCATTAATGGATATGACAACGGTTCTGGCGATCGGTGGTAACTCGCTTTTGAGGTCAAAGGAGAAAAACTCTTTTGCGGATCAGCGGGCGACTTTAGCCGAGACCTGTGTGCCGGTGGTGGAGTTGGTGCGTCGGGGGGAAAGGGTGGTGATCACGCACGGTAATGGTCCACAGGTTGGTTTTGTGCTTTTGCGTTCCCATCTTGCCCGGAATCGTCTGCCCGAGGTGCCGTTGGATGCGGCAAATGCCCAGACCCAGGCAGAGATCGGTTATATGATTCAGCAGGTGCTGGATAATCTTTTGCGTCAGGCGGGTATCAATTGCCGGGTGGTTACGGTGGTAACACAGGTGGTGGTGGATAAGGATGATCCGGCTTTTGCCAGTCCTTCTAAGCCGGTAGGCCCTTTTTATACCCGGGAGGAGGCGGTGAGGCTGAAGCGGGAGTTGAACTGGTGTGTGCGTGAGGATGCAGGGCGTGGGTTTCGGCGTTTAGTGCCATCACCGTTTCCTAAGGCGGTGGTTGAACTTAATGAGATCAGGCAGATGGTTGATTCAGGTGCGATCGTGGTTGCCTGCGGTGGGGGTGGAATTCCGGTGGTGGAGGAAAATGGTATGTTGCGCGGGGTGGCAGCGGTTATTGATAAGGATCTGGCTTCTGCTTTGCTGGCGAATCTGATCGGTGCGGAGCGGTTGGTAATCTCTACCGCGGTGGATCGGGTTTATCTTAACTATGGACAGCCCGATGCGATGCCGTTGAGTGTGGTTGAGGTGAGGGAAATGGCACGGTATCTGGAGGAGGGACATTTTCCGTCAGGGAGTATGGGTCCAAAGATTGAGGCGGCGCTATCGTTTTTGGGTAATGGGGGCAAAGAGGTGGTGATTACCGATCCTCAGCATCTTTTGTCCGCAATTGATGGTAGCGCCGGGACAAGGATAGTCCGGGATGGTGCGGGGTAAATATGGCTGACTGGCGTCGGATTATCGGGTTGAGTGCGGTTTTGATTTTACCGGTTGTTGCCGGGGAGATGTTTTTAATTCCGATGGACTTGACTCAGACTGATCATCTGAAGGCTTACGGGATTGTGTATCGGCTTTTACAGCGTGGTGTCCGGGTGGAGTGGCTTTTGAATTACCGGGGTGGTTCTTTTCTTTTTCAACCGGACAATCAGGCAAGCCGGGAGTGTCGGTTGAATGGTGTCCGGTTTGAGTCGGTTTATCCAGATCAACTGGTTCAGATAAGACAGGTGATTGATAATAATAATATGGCATCTATTCTCTTAGAGCGCGCAACAAGAGTTGCGGTTTATGCGCCGCCAACTGCTGATCCCTGGGATGATGCGGTCCGGCTGGCGCTGGATTATGCGGGTATTCCTTATGATGTGGTCTGGGATAAAGAGGTCATGGCAGGTAAACTTTTTCAGTATGACTGGCTCCATCTGCATCACGAGGACTTTACCGGGCAGTTTGGTAAGTTTTATGCCTCCTACCGTAATGAAAAGTGGTATCAGGAGGAGGTGGCGATAAATACCAGAATGGCGCGGGAGCTGGGTTTTAAAAAGGTGAGTCAGTTGAAACTGGCGGTGCTGGAGACGATCAGGCGTTATGTGGCAGAAGGGGGGATGCTGTTTGCGATGTGTTCAGGAACCGATACGCCGGACATCGCCTGGGCAGCACGTAATACCGATATCTGTGCAGAGGTTTTTGATGGGGATCCGGTTGATCCGCAATGTAATCAGAAGTTGGATTATGAAGGGTGCTTTGCCTTTGAAAACTTCACGGTGATCACCGATCCGTTGATTTATGAGCACTCCAATATTGATACCTATCTGGAGGCAAGCGCACGGGGTCAGGATGTCTATTTTTCGCTTTTTGATTTTTCTGCCAAGTATGACCCGGTGCCGACGATGCTCGTGCAGTGTCATACCGGACTGGTGAAGGAGTTTTTAGGTCAGAACTGTGGTTTTCGCCGTGAGTTGTCGAAAAAGGATGTGCTGATTCTGGGGGAGATAGAGAATACCGAAGAGGTGAAGTATATTCACGGTAGATTTGGTAAGGGGACATTTACATTTTTAGGTGGCCATGATCCGGAGGATTATGCTCACCGGATCGGTGATCCTCCGACCGATTTGAATCTCCATAAGAATTCACCCGGTTATCGTTTGATATTAAATAATGTGCTTTTCCCCTGCGCAGAGAAGAAGCCACTGAAGACCTGATAGATGCGTTCAGCGGTTAGGTGTCTGGATTGCGGGCTGGAGCAGTGCCGGCGGATTTTTAGGATGGTGAGGGGCAACGATGACAACTGGGAGGTACTTAAGTTACTGTTACTTGAGCGGGCAAAGGGTTTAGATCTTGATGAGCCACCCGGGACCTACACCTCAAAACTGCTGGTGCCCACAATGGAGTTTTTACAGGTAAGTGACCCTTTTCAGCAGGTGAAGGAGGAGCAGAACCGGCAGTCAGCGGTTGTTGCCCGGGAGCTGGACAGTCAACTGGGTGATGGTGAGGAGGGGTTGCGTCGAGCGTTGCTGGTGGCAGCGGCCGGTAATGTGATTGATGTTGGACCGGGTAAGCGGTTTGAACTGGCACGGTTGTTGAATTCACTCCGGTTTGCACATGATGATTCGGAGCGGTTGATTTCCCGGTTAAGGAGGGTAAAGCGGGTGATGTATATTCTGGACAATTCCGGAGAGGTGATGTTTGATATCCTGGTATTGAAACGGCTTTCCGGAGTGGAGACTACGATTGTTGCCCGGTCATATCCCATCCTTAACGATGTTACAGTGGAGGAGGCAGAGAGGCTGGGGTTAAGCAGTTATGGGAGGCTCATTGGCACTGGCTCACGATATCTGGGTATTGACTTTGAAACGGTGAGCGAGGAGTTTTATCAGGCTTATTGCACCGCTGAGCTGGTGATTGCTAAAGGGCATGCCAACCTTGAATCCCTGGTTGATGGACCAAGAGATGGTTTTTATCTTTTGACCGCCAAGTGCGAACTGGTCGCAGAGCGGTTAAATGTTGGTTTGGGGGATACGGTCTGTTTTTATTCGCCCGGAGGTGGTTGAGAATGTGCCTGGGTATTCCCACGAAAATAGTTGAAATTGTTGATGAGGAGATGGCGATTGTTGAGGTGGACGGGGTAAAGCGGGAGATCTCCTTGCTGCTTACTCCAGACGCGAAGGTGGGAGATTATGTGATTGTCCACGCCGGTTTTGCAATTCAGATCTTGGATCGGACTGAAGCCGAGGACACCCTGACAATTTTTACTGAAATGGCAGAGAAAATTCAGAGGCAAAGAGAACGGGTTAGGAAAAAGAGGCTAACAGACCGGTTCAATTAAACCCTCTTTACCCTCTTCGTATTGCTGGGCAATCCGGGCAATGATTTTTGCCGCCTCTTCAGCAGTTGGAGCATGCCGGGCAAGGTTGCGCACACTCTCAATGTGTAGGGTCCGGGCGAGTGCTGCCAGTACCTGAAGATAAACCGAATACATTGATGGTGGTGAAACCAGTGCTACAACCAGATTTACCGGTTCGTTATCCCGGGAATGCCAGTCGAGCGCGGGGTTAACTCTCACCACCACCACTACGATTCGGTCAATGGTGTCGATCGCCGAGTGGGGTAGAGCAACTCCATGTCCCACACCGGTTGAACAGAGTTCCTCTCGTCTCCGAAACCCCTCAACGAGGGGGTCGTAGTCTTTGATAATTCCGGCTGATAGTAACCGCTCCGCAATAAGATTAAAAAGGTTTTCCTGGGTTCCAACATCGTTGGCGTCGAAGGCGAGGTCGGGGATAACAATATCGGTGAGGTTCATAACTGGTTAAAAAATTTAGTTATCAGTTTAATAATGGCTTCCTGTTCACCATCTGTCAAGTTTTGCCGAATGGGTAGACAGAGGATTTCCCGGCTTGCCTGTTCGGCAACCGGGAGGTGGATACCGGAGAAAAGACCAGCAAAGGCTGGCTGTTTATGAATCGGTCGGGGGTAATAGATCATTGTCTCTACTCCGTTGTCGGCGAGGAATTGACGGAGCTGGTCCCGATAGGGGGTCATAATGGCAAACTGGTGGAAGTTGGACAAAGATTGGGGGGCAGATTCAACGAATCGAACATAACCGTTGAGTGCGCTCCGATAACGGTGGGCGATTTCCCGTCGCCGCTTTAACCATTTGTCAAGCATCCTCAGTTTGATACTTAGAAATGCCGACTGGATTTCGTCAAGTCGCGAGGAGTTTGGGCAGTCTGGTTTAATAATTTTTCCCACCAAGGCACCACCGTTGCCCAGTGCACCCAGGTTTTTGGTAGGATAAAAACTGAATGCCGCACAACTGCCCAGACTGCCCAGTTTCTTACCCTGGAATTCGGCACCGATTGCCTGAGCCGCGTCTTCAATCAGGTGGAGGCGGTTTTCCTGTGCGAGGGTCAGAAACCGCCGGAGATCAGCGCAGTTACCAAAGAGGTGGACAAGCAGGATCGCCTTTGTCTTTTCGGTTATCGCCTCCGGGCAGAGTTCAGGGTTAAGACAGAGTGTTTCGGGTTCAATATCCACCAGCACCGGTCGTGCACCGGAGAGGATAATTGCTTCAACTGTAGCGGGAAAGGTGAAAGGGGGGGTGATTACCTCATCACCGGGACCGATACCCAGAGACCTTAATCCCCAGTAAAGGGCGTCGGTTCCGCTTTTTAAACCGATTGCCATCGGCACACCAAGGTAGTCAGCCAACTGGTGTTCCCAGTTTGCCAGTTCCGGTCCCATTACATATCTTCCGGACCTCAGGATACGTTCAAAATGATAGGTGAATTCCCGGGCAAGTTCCTGATTTTCCTGTCCGGGGTCGTAAAAGTTAATTTTCACCTGTTCTGTTAATCATAGAGTGCAAAAGTCTGGTGTCAAATTGGAGGTTTCGCTGACCATGCAGGTGTTTTAACATTGATTTGACAACAGGAGATTCAGAGATATAATTTGACATCTCTTTACGATTTACGATCACAAATGCCTGGCAGAGTTTATTTCACATAGGAGGAATAATGAAAAAGCGTGTGGCAGTTGTGGGAATTGGGGTCACCCAGTTCCGTTCAATTACACCGGATGTTTCGTACAAGGAGATGGTGTACGAAGCAGCGGTGAAAGCATACCAGGAGGCGGGAGTCGACCCGCGCCGGGATGTTGATACTTTTGTTAGCTGCTCCGAAGATTACCACGAAGGAACGAGCATCTTTGATGAGTACGTTCCGGATCAACTTGGGGCAGCATTAAAGCAGGTCCAGACAATTGCCGGTGAAGGATTGCACGGTGTGGTTGCGGCTTGCCTTCAGATAATGACCGGTGAGTTTAAGGTGGCGGTGGTGGAGACGCACAGTAAAGCCTCCAATATGCTTACGCCCGATGGAATAGCAGTCTGTGCTCAGGATCCGGTGTTCAACCGACCACTGGGGCTCAACAATCTGTTTATCGCCGGGCTGGAGATGAACCGGTTTCTATATAAATACAAGTTAAGTAAGGCACACTGTTCAAGGGTGGTGCAGAAGAACCGTTGTTATGCGCTTAACAATCCGATCGCGGGGCGGGGTGCTTTACTTACCGATGAGGATTTTGCCACTGCCCGGATGGTTGCTGAGCCGTTGGATCAATTGGATTTCGCTCAACCGGTGGATGGTGCGCTGGTGGTTGTGCTGGCGGCAGAGGATGTGGTGGGCAGGTTGAAGGGGAAACCGGTCTGGATTGAGGGAATGGGGTGGTGTAACGGAGCGGTCAGTTTGGAGTCAAGAGACTGGGATACGCTGGATTATGTTACGAAGGCAGGGGATATGGCTTATCGAATGGCGGATGTTAAAAATCCGATAGAGGAGTTCAGTTTTGCCGAGATCGATGATACCTACTCTTACAAGGAACTTCAGCACCTTCTGGCATTACGTCTGGTTACGGCTGGCGAACTGGGAGATAGCCTGTTAGCCGGACAGTTCGGTTTAAACGGTAAACTGCCGGTGAATACCTCCGGTGGTGCACTGGGTATGGGTTATTTACATGAGGCAACCGGTCTTGCCCGATTGTACTGGGCAGTTAAGCAGTTGCGGGGTGAGGCGGGGAAAAACCAGTTACTCAACCCGCGTAAAGCGGTGGTGCAGTCCTGGCGTGGACTGCCAACAACCAGCGCAGTGGTATTGGTTTTAAGCAGTTAAGGAGGGGCGATGGGTAGAAGAGTTGCTATTGTCGGTGCCGGGATGACCAAGTTTGTCCGTCGGGCACAGGAGACAGGTAAGGAACTTGCCTTTTATGCGGTGCGGGAGGCACTTAACTACTGCGGTATGAAACTTAATCAGATCGACGGTGTGGTTCTGGGTTCGGCACCGGATACCTTTGACGGAGTGCATATGAAGGGTGAGTATCTTTCTGATGGTGCTGGTGCCTGGGGTAAGCCATATATGCGCTGTCTTGTCGGAGGCGGAACCGGTGTTTTTGCCGTGGCACACGGCTGGTATCATGTGGCATCTGGGGTGTTCAATACCTGTCTGGTTGTCTGTGAGGAGAAGATGTCATCTTTTCAGCCCCATGCGCAGGCAGCGTTTCTAACTATTTTTGACCATACGACCGAGAGGCCGCTGAAGCCGAATCTACTCTGGATCTTTGCACTGGAGATGAACCGGTATATGAGTACTTACGGTATTCGTAAAGAGGAGATCGCTCTGGTGGCGGTGAAGAATAAGAATAATGCGCTTGACCATCCTGCTGCTCAACTTACAGCACCGGTGACGGTGGAGGATATTCTCAAGTCTGAGGTGCTTGCCTGGCCAGTTCAGCGGCTGGATGTGAGTCCGGTTTCCGATGGTGCGGTGGCGCTGGTTCTGGCTGAGGAGAGTATCGCCCGGCGAGTTACGGACAAACCGGTTTGGATCGAAGGTGTTGGCTGGTCGCTTGATACCGCTTACTGGACCAATCGTGATCTGTGCTATCCACGCTATGTGGAGGAGGCGGCGAGAATGGCGTATAAGATGGCTGGTATAACCGATCCCCGTCATCAAATTCATGTTGCCGAGCCTTACGACCCGTTTGACTACAAGGAACTGCACCATATGGAAGGTTTAATGCTCTGTGGTCGTGGTGAGGCACCGCAGTTGACCGTGGATGGGGTTACACGGCGTGATGGGGAGCTACCGGTCTGTCCGTCCGGTGGTCTTTTAGGTGTGGGCAATCCGATTGCGGCAGCAGGGTTGATGAAGGTGGCGGAGTTATTCTATCAGCTGCGGGGCGAGGCAGGTAAACGGCAAATTGCACGGAAAGCAAAGCGCGGGGTTGCCCAGGCATGGGGTGATCTGATGCAGGTTGGAACCGTTGTGGTCGCTGGGATATAGGAGGCAGAGAATGAAACGTTTGAAAGAGAGTATGCCGGTTCTGCCCGGGACCGGTTTAAAAGATGAGGATTTTCAGAAGGGTAGGGTGCTATTTACCCGCTGGAAGGCAGATGCTAAGTATAAGTGGGATGCGGGGATAGCAATTGGCAGGTATCTTGCCGGGTTGAAACAGGGTAAGATTCTCGGTGTCAAGTGCTATAAATGTGAGCGAATTATGGTGCCACCGCGGATTTTCTGTGAATGGTGTTTTCGCAATATTGATGAGTGGGTGGTACTGAAGGATACCGGCAGGGTCAATACTTTTTCACTCTGTTATGTAACCTGGGATGTAAAGCGGATAAAGGAGCCTCAGATTCCCGCGGTGATTGAGATCGATGGTGCATCTCCAGGGATGGGGATAATGCATTTGTTAGGTGAGGTGGATCCGAAAAAGGTTCAGGTTGGGATGAGGGTGAAGGCGGTCTGGAAGCCGGTTGAGCAGCGCGAGGGCGCGATAACAGATATAATGTATTTTAAACCGATTTAATTCAAGGGGGAAAAATGGCGATGAAAGAGAGGGTTGAGCGGGTTGACGATGTTAAGGTCTGGTATGGTGAGTTACCGGTAAATAGTTTATATACGGCAGGAATTGGAGGCGAGCAGTTTTTCCGCACACTGAAAGATCAGGGGGTAATTACCGGAACGAAGTGCGAAGAGTGCGGAGTGATTTATGTGCCGGGCAGAATTTTCTGTCAGCGGTGCCTGGCAAAACTTGAGCGCTGGGTTAAGGTTGGTCCTGAAGGTACATTGGAGTCCTGGACGGTGCTACATCTGGGGCTTGATGGGAAGCCAATGGTTGAGCCTCAAATAGTTGGTTTAATTAAACTGGATGGTGCCAGCACAATGTTTGTGCACCGGTTGGGTAATGTGAGGCTGGATCAGCTCAGAATGGGTATGAAGGTGAGGCCGGTTTTAAAACCAAAATCCCAACGGGAAGGTGCCATTACCGATATTAAATTCTTTGAACCGGCATAGGGTATAGACTGAGGCGGGTTAAAGTACGTCCGGTTGACCTGATAGAGAGCAAATTTCCGGGTAGTAAACCCGATTAATTCATGATTTAATTAGGGCATAGTGTTCGGTTTAACTACCGTCTGGCCCGACCTATGCCTTGACCTTGCTGATTCAGAGTTATAGAATTTATTAATGAGCGAGCGATTCAAACTTCGGGCACCGTTTAGTCCTGCCGGGGATCAGCCAGAAGCAATTGAGAGGTTGGCTGAGTTTTTAAACTCCGGTGCGAAGTATTCAACGCTACTGGGGGTAACCGGTTCCGGCAAAACGTTCGTAATGGCACAGGTGATTGCACATCTTAATCGCCCCACAATAGTCATCTCCCATAATAAGACCCTGGCAGCACAACTTTACGGTGAGTTTAAGCAGTTTTTCCCAGATAATGCGGTGGAGTATTTTATTTCTTATTATGATTATTATCAGCCTGAGGCATATGTGCCGGAGTATGACCTTTACATTGAAAAGGATGCCTCAATAAATGAGGAGATTGAAAGGTTAAGATTACGAGCCACCTCCAGCTTAATTGAGCGCCGGGATGTGGTTGTTGTCGCCTCGGTTTCCTGTATCTACAATCTGGGCGAGCCATGGGAGTTTAAGGAGTCGCTTTTATCAGTGGAACTGGATCAGGCACTAGACCGGGATCGGTTACTTGAACAACTGGTGAAACTGCAGTATACGAGAAATGATCTGGAGTTGAAACGTTCAACTTTTCGGGTAAGGGGGGATGTGATTGAGATTCATCCCTCGCATCGGGATTATGGGATTAGGGTGGAGTTTGCCCAGGACCGGGTGGCAAGGTTAAGTGTATTTGACATTTTGTCCGGTGATCTTATTGAACGACGAAAGGTTGTGGTTTTGTATCCCGCACGTCACTTTGTCACTCCGGAACAGAAAATGGCACAGGCTTTGGCTTCAATTGAAAATGAGCTCGCCGAGCGGGTGGCAGAGTTGAGGTCCCAGGGTAAACTGCTTGAGGCACAGCGTTTGCAGACCAGGACCCGTTTTGACCTGGAGATGATAAAGGAGTTCGGTTACTGTCCAGGTATTGAGAACTATTCCCGCCATTTTTTGGGTAAGGCTCCGGGGGAAAGGCCTTATTGTCTTCTAGACTATTTCCCAGATGATTATCTGATGCTCATCGATGAGTCCCATGTTACCGTACCTCAGATTCAGGGGATGTTCAACGGTGATCGTTCCCGTAAGCAGGTCCTGGTTGATTATGGTTTCCGGCTACCATCCTGCCTGGATAATCGGCCATTGCGTTTTGATGAGTTTGAGATGTTGATCAATCAGGTGGTTTTTACTTCTGCGACACCGGGCGATTATGAGTTACTGAAGAGTGAGGGCAGGGTAGCGGAGTTGATTGTGCGACCTACCGGACTTGTTGATCCCAAGATGACGGTAAGACCTACCGCCCATCAGGTTGATGATCTGATTAATGAGATCCGACAGCGGGTGGCAAGAGGTGAGCGGGTGCTGGTAACAACTTTGACCAAGAGAATGGCAGAGGATCTGGCGGAGTATCTGAGTGAGATGGGTATCAGGGTTAGGTATCTGCACTCTGAGATTGAACCGCTGGAAAGGGTGGAGATTTTGAGGGGCCTACGGCTGGGTGAGTTTGATGTGCTGGTGGGGATTAATCTTTTACGGGAGGGGCTGGACTTGCCCGAGGTTTCGCTGGTAGCGGTGCTGGATGCAGATAAAGAGGGGTTTTTGCGTGATGCCCGGTCTTTAATTCAGACCGCGGGCAGGGCGGCAAGGAATGTTTCCGGTGAGGTGATACTGTATGCGGACAACATTACCCGGTCGATCGCCAGTGCCTTAAAGGAGACAGAGAGGCGGCGGCAGAAACAGTTGGCTTATAATCAGCGCTACGGGATTGTGCCCCGTTCGATCGTTAAGACCACAGAGCAGGTTTTACAGACTACCGCGGTGGCAGATGCAAAGGGGAGCGAAGCGGATGGAGAGTTGTTGACCGCAGAAGGAGAGGATCGGGTGGAGTTACTTATCCGGCTGCAAAAGGAGATGGAGAATGCTGCCCAGAATCTGGAGTTTGAGCGGTCGGCAAAACTGCGGGATAAAATCAAAGAACTTCGCCAGCAGATTGATGATGAGGAGTGGAAAAAGGCACGGCGCAAAAGGCTAAGGCGGAAATAGTCCACTCAACGTTTTCCCATCCAGATATTGATTGAATAATAGAATTTGTGGTTTATATTGACAGGGGTTATTTTTGTGGCAAGAATATGATTATGAATCGGGAGCAGGCAAAGCAGGAGATTGAAAAGCTGCGTAAAGAGATCGAGGAGCATAATTACCGGTATTATGTGCTTGCTCAACCGATTATTTCCGATTATGAGTTTGATCAGTTGATGAAACGACTGGAGGAACTGGAGCGACAGTTTCCTGAGTTTATCACCCCTGACTCTCCAACCCAACGGGTAGGTGGTGAGCCGCTTAAGGAGTTTGCTACTGTTACCCACGAGATTCCGATGCTTTCCCTGGACAATACCTATAATTATGGAGAACTGCGGGAGTTTGATGAGCGGGTGCGGAAGGTGGTGCCCAAGCCGGTTTATTTGGTTCAGCAGAAGATTGACGGTGTAGCAGTTGCTCTGCGTTATGATAATTCCCGGCTGGTATTGGGTGCCACCCGGGGTGATGGTGTCCATGGCGATGACATCACCCAGAATCTGCGGACGATAAATACGATACCATTGCGGTTGCGCCGGGAAATAAAGGGTTTTGAACGGTTTGAGGTGCGGGGTGAGGTTTATATGCTCCGTCAGGATTTTGTGCGTTTAAATGAGGAGCGTGAAGAGGAGGGAGAGCAGGTTTTTGCTAATCCCCGCAACGCCACTGCCGGTACTTTGAAACTTCTGGACCCGCGCGAGGTAAAGAGGCGAAAGCTGGACTGTTTTATCCATACCGTACCGAAGCCGCCCCCGGGTTATGAGCGGGATTCAGCAACGATTGCCGTGCTGAAGGAGTTGGGGTTTAGAATTACTCCGCCAGCCGAGTTATATGACAGCATTGAGGGGGTAATTGATTTTTGTGAGCGGTGGTTTTTAAAGAAATTAGAACTACCCTATGATGTTGACGGGGTGGTAATAAAGCTTGACCGGTATGCGGACCGAGAGGAGTTGGGGACGACCGAGAAGAGTCCGCGCTGGGCAGTTGCCTATAAGTATCCGCCCGAGGAGAAGAAGACCGAGGTCAAAAGGATTTTTGTGAATGTTGGTAGGCTGGGGACCGTAACACCGGTTGCTGAGTTGGAACCGGTTTTTCTCTCGGGAACCACGGTTACCCATGCGACACTGCATAATATGGATGAGGTGGCGAGGCTGGATGTCCGGGAGGGAGATACGGTGGTTGTGCACAAAGCCGGTGAGATAATACCCCAGATCTTACGGGTGGTAAAAGAGAAAAGACCGGCAGGGGCAAAGAGGTTTCAGATGCCGGAAAGGTGCCCGGTGTGTGGAACGAGACTTTATAAGGAGATGGATGAGGTTGCCTGGCGATGTGTGAATGCCTCCTGTCCGGCACAGCTGATCGCACGGTTGATACATTTCGGTTCCCGCCAGGCACTGGATATCGAGGGGCTGGGTGAGAAGCTTGCCGAACAACTGGTGCGAACCGGGATGGTTAAGAGTTTTGCCGACCTTTATGACCTCACCGTTGAGCAACTGATGAAACTGGAGCGGATGGGTAAAAAGTCGGCGGATAATCTCTTGGAGGCGTTACAGCGGTCCAAACAGCGGCCATTTGCCCGAGTGCTTTACGGTTTGGGGATCAGGCATATCGGGTTGCATACCGCCCGACTGCTGGCACAGCACTTCGGCTCAATCAACCAGTTGATGAGGGCGAAGAGGGATGAGATAGCCCGAGTGCCCGGAGTTGGACCAGCAGTGGCAGAATCACTGGCGAACTTTTTTGCGGACCAAGAGAATATTGCGTTGATTCAGCGGTTGAAGCAGGCAGGGTTACAGTTTGCAGAGCAGGGGGCAACCGGACCAAAACCGCTTGCCGGTAAGAAGTTTGTGCTTACCGGGACATTTACGCATTACACCCGGGAGCAGGCGACCGAAAAGATTCTGGCGCTTGGTGGAACGGTGGCAGCTTCAGTTTCGCACAACACCGATTATGTGGTGGTGGGAAAGGAGCCGGGTGTTAAATTTGAGAAGGCAAAACAACTCGGGATAAAGACGATTGCTGAGGAGGAGTTCCGTCGTCTGATTGGAGAGCAGTAACGGGTGAAGAGGGACGAGGGGCTGTTAACGCCGATTCAATATCTTAAAGGGATAGGACCTAAACGGGCAGCCCAGTTTGAACGGATCGGAGTGCGCACGGTTCGGGATCTGCTGTATCTTGTTCCCAGGAAGTATATTGATCGTTCCCAGGTTCTCTCGATCAGCCAGCTGCGGGTAGGAGATGAGGCAACGGTAGTGGGCAGGATTGTTGCGGTGGCAGTAAGGAAGACAAAGAGTCAGAAAGACCTGGTGAGCTGTTTGGTGCAAGATGGGTCGGATGTGATTGAGGTGCTGTGGTTTAATCGACCGGATCTAAAAAGTCGGTTTAAACCGGGACAGGTGATTTTGATTTCGGGACGGGTAACAAGGTTTCGCTACAAGCAGTTTGTTAATCCCAGTTTTGAATTTGGGGAGCGTCAGGAGGAGCTAACCTTTGCCAATGCGATTATTCCGGTCTATCCGTTGACAGCTGGACTTTCGCACTGGGTAATTCGCCGGGCAGTGCTAACAGCACTGGACAATTTCGGTAACAGGTTAGCGGAGACACTCTCGCAGGAGATTATCGATCATTATCGGTTTTTAGATATCAGGAGCACAATTGAGGCGGTGCATTTTCCGAAAAGTTTGGTGCAGGCAGAACGGGCAAGGAAAAGGCTGGTTTATGAGGAGCTTTTCTTTTTCCAGGTGCTACTGGCTTTGCGCCGACTGTCAGCCCGCCAGGTGGAAAAACTGCGTCCATTGATCGACAATGGACAACTGACCACCAGGTTCTTAAACAGTCTGGGGTTTAGTTTAACCCAGGCACAAAAGCGGGTGATTGAGGAAATTAAGGCGGATATGGTGCAACTGCGTTGTATGAACCGGCTTTTGCAGGGAGATGTTGGTTCGGGTAAGACGGTGGTGGCGATTTATGCCCTGCTCATTGCCTGCGAGAACGGTTTGCAGGGTGCGCTGATGGCGCCGACAGAAATACTTGCGGAACAGCATTATCACAACTGGCGAGAAAGTTTGGATGCTCTGGGGGTGGAGGTGGCACTTTTGACCGGTTCGACCGGAGTCAAGGAACGGGAGCGAATTCTTTCAGGGCTGGAGGATGGTTCGCTACCACTGGTTTTCGGGACCCATGCCCTGATTGAGGAGGGTGTGCGGTTTAACCGGCTGGGGTTGGTGGTGGTTGATGAGCAGCATCGGTTTGGAGTTATGCAGAGGGCAGCACTTTTGAATAAGGGGGGGAATCCGGATTTTCTGGTGATGACCGCCACGCCGATTCCCCGGACATTGACATTGACCGTTTACGGTGACCTGGAACTCTCAATACTGGATGAGAAGCCACCAGGAAGAGTGCCGGTGATTACCCGGCTCCTTACTGAACGGGCACGAATGCGAGTCTATGAGGGGATAAGGCGCCGACTACAACTTGGAGAACAGGTTTTTGTGGTCTGCCCGCTGATTGAAGAGAGCGAGAAACTGGAGGTGGCATCCGCGGTGGAAACCTATAATAAAACCCGGCAGGCGTTTGGTGAATTCAGAGTTGGTCTGGTGCACGGTAGAATGAAACCAGCAGAACGGCGTCAGGTTATGGAGCAGTTCCGGGCTGGGGCGCTTGATATTCTGGTTGCCACACCGGTAATTGAGGTCGGGGTAGATATTCCCAATGCGACGGTGATGGTGATTGAGCATCCAGAGCGGTTTGGACTGGCACAGTTACATCAGTTGCGGGGCAGAATTGGCCGTGGTAACTGCCAGGCGTGGTGTATTCTGATGGCAGGTGACGAGGAGCTGGCAGAGGCAAGTGAGCGGTTACGTTATTTTGTCTCAACGACCGATGGTTTTAAACTGGCAGAGAAGGACCTGGAGTTGCGCGGTCCAGGGGAGATTCTGGGCACCAGACAGCATGGTCTGCCTGACCTGCGGGTGGCGGATATCTTCCGGGACCGCGATATTTTACTGCGGGCGCGGCGGGACGCTTTTCGCTTGGTGGAGATTGACCCCCAGCTGAAGTTGTTGCAGAATAAGTGTATCCGGAGAACACTCCTTGACCGATATGCAGGCAAAACTGACCTTTTAAGGGTTGGATAGGAGGTTTTAAATGCGGTTTACTTCCTGGTTCAGGAGAGTTAAGGTAAACAGGATGCTAACTTCAATGGTGCCGGGTTTACTGATTTTTTGTGGCTGTGTCAGCAATGTGCCGAAGTCGATCGGTAGGTTGCGTGAGGTAACGATAATTACCGACTACTGGCACCAGGTTGGCCAGACAGTGGAATCGATCCTTGCCCAACCGGTGCCGACACCTCAGCCCGAGCCCGAGTTTCTGTTAAGAGTTGGCGGTTTTGACCGGTTCTGGGATTACTCAAAACTGCGAATTGTCTTCATTATTGGCACAGCACAGGATTCAATTATCCGGGGAATTTTAGAGGCGCGGGCAGATTCCCTGGGCGAAACCGGGTTTAACCTGTTCCGGTTTCCCAATGCCTGGGTGGGTAATCAACAGGTGCTGGTGTTCGTTGCCCTGGACAGTTCAAAACTGATTCAGGGATTAAATACTTATGCGCAAAGGCTCAGAAAAACAGTTACCGAATTCGTCTTTGACCAGATGACCCGGGCAACCTATCTACGTAATCGTGATGAGGAGTTAAGCAACAGGATTGCCGAGCACTACGGGTTCAGGCTGGATGTGCCGAAAAACTGGTTGTTAAATGAAAATGACAGTGCCGGGTATTTTATCTACATTTATGGCCATTATCCGGACCGAAGTGTGTTTATTTTCTGGCAGGATTCGGTTTATCCGCTGATAGGTGATTCAATTCTGAACCTGCGCGACCGGCTGACCCGGCGGTTCTATGATGGTGACACGGCGGACCGGGGTCTGGTGCTGGTGGATACAGTTGAATTTCTGGGTGTGCCGGCACTGCGGATACGCGGGGTATGGCAGAATCAAAAACAGGTAATCGGGGGTCCGTTTGTCCTGTATGCGTTCAACTATCAGGAACGTTTCTTTTTGCTTGATGGCGTGGTGTTTAATCCAAGTGAGAAGAAATTGAGCAATCTGTTTCAGGTGGAGGCGATTATCCGCACCTTTGTGCCGGTTACCGGTTGAGTTTTCCGCCTCTTTTTTCTTGTCATTGCGAGTCTGCCGTAAGGCGGAGGTGGCGATCTTTAAGCGAATTACCCTCACACGCAAAGAGATTGCTTCGCTTCGCTCGCAATGACCGGGAAGGGAAACCGCTCGGAATGACAAGGTAGAA
>Ga0209102_1000015_pt1 | contig 129180 bp, 108 predicted proteins | sample ConPoolayeHmetaG_FD_185483 | JGI IMG/M metagenome (GOLD analysis project Ga0209102, IMG submission 185483) | Hot spring microbial mat communities from California, USA to study Microbial Dark Matter (Phase II) - Cone Pool mat layer H metaG... ... | reverse complement strand
CAGGAAAAAAATTATATTGCCGCTAACCCCAAAACTCTTTCCGAATTAGCTGTACCTATCAAGATAGGTGATAAGGTCATCGCCGTAATTAACACCGAGAGCGCTTCTCCCAATTATTTTACCGAGGATGATGAACGCCTGCTCGCGACAGTTGCTTTTCAGTTAGGAACAGCCCTGGAAAAAATAAGGTTGGAGCGGGAAATACGCCAACGTTTGGCTGAACTTGAGGCTATTAATAAAATATCAACCACCCTACGCCAGGCAGAAAAAACGTCTGAAGCTCTTTCTATTTTATTAACAGAGATTTTGGCCGTTTTGGACCTCGAGGCTGGAGCCATTTACTTTTATTATTCCGAGACTGAAGAGTTGCGTCTTGTCGCTGGCCGGGGCTGGCTAGGAGCTCTCGAGGAGGAGGTTATAAAGCCGGGGGAGGGGATAGTCGGGCATGTTTTTTCTACGGGCCAAGCTTATTTTACCCATAATGTAAGCGAGGACCCGCTTGTTTTGAAACCGAGGAAGGGTCTAATCCCAGAGAATTGGCAGGCTTTTTGTCTCCCGATTAAAGTGGCGGAAAAGAACATGGGGCTGATTTTTGTTTCTGCGCCCGCTTCTCGACCGTTAAAGAAAGAACAAACGAAGCTTCTCTTTTCTTTAGCGGAAATAGCGGGGATAGCCTTGCATCGGATTCGCCTCTTCGAAGAAACGCAGCGTCGTTTAAGACATTTAAGCGCCCTACGCACGATAGATTTAGCCATCTCCGCCACGACGGAATTAAGAGTAATCCTGGATATTTTGAGCGAGCAAGTAAAGACCCATCTTGAGGCTGAGGCCGCGGCTGTTTTCCTTTTTAATCCTGTTCTTAATCAGCTGGAATATGCTGCGGGCAGCGGCCTTCGCACTTATCTTAGAGATAGCCTGCGCTTTCACTTGGGTGAAGGATTTTTGGGCCAGGCCGCTCTCGAAAGGCGTCTTTTCTCCTTAACCGAGGCAGAACTAAAACAGGAGCCAACCATTTTCCGTCGTTTCTGGAAGGAGGAAGGTTTCTCTCAAGGCTATGCCGTCCCGCTTGTGGCTAAGGGCGAGATTAAAGGTGTTTTGGCTGTTTTCCAGAGTGGGCGGTCTTTCCCCCAAAAGGAATGGCTCGAATTTTTGGAAGCCCTCGCCGCGCAAACCGCTGTCGCCATTGCCGACAGCCAGCTTTATGAAGAATTACAGAGAGCAAATATTGAGTTAACAGTTGCCTACGACGCGACTATTGAGGGTTGGGTAAAAACACTAGACTTAAGAGATAAAGAAACAGAAGGTCATACTCAAAGAGTGACTAAAATGACTCTGCAAATAGCCAGGGCTATGGGAATAAGAGAAGAACAGTTAGTTCATATCCGTCGCGGGGCTATTCTTCATGATATAGGTAAAATCGCTGTACCTGACCATATTTTATTTAAACCCGGGCCGCTTGACGAATCCGAATGGGACGTAATGCGTCAGCATCCCCGAACTGCCTATGAAATGCTTTATCCCATCAAATTCTTAAGGCCAGCCCTTGATATTCCCTATTGTCACCATGAACGCTGGGATGGGTCTGGCTACCCTCGCGGGCTAAAAAAGGGAGAAATTCCTCTGGCCGCCAGGATATTTGCAGTAGCTGACGTCTATGATGCTTTGACCAGTGACCGGCCCTACCGCCGCGCTTGGTCTGAACAGGAAGCCATAGCTTTTATTAAGCAGCAAAGCGGCCGGCTTTTTGACCCAGAGGTAGTCGCTGTCTTCTTAGAGAGTCTCAAGCAAAAAGGATAGGTGCTGGCTATAAGGGGTTTTGGGGGATAAATAGCGAAAGGAGGGGGTTTATGATTTGTTTTCAGCCAGCACCGTTTATAATTATGCCTTATCCGCCTTATTTTGTCAACTCGACCAGTTACTTTATTTTGCTGCTTTCTTTTTTGTTCCGAAGGGCTATCAACGGCGGGTGAGCGCCGTTTTTTCTGCTGACAAAATTTTTTAATTGCTTCCCTCCTATTTTTATTGGTGGCGTTGTGGGCCAGACCTGAGAGGCAAAAGCAAGGGCGAAAGTTTGGGGTTCCCGAATCACCTTTTGGCAGCTTCTGGCCCCTGAATGTGTCTGAGCCTAAACCGGACAAAGGAAGAAGAGAAGACTGGTCTAAAGACTTCCAGGCTTCCGCAGTGTTTAGTGAGCTAAGTTCTGGCGGCGCCGAGAGAAGCGAAGAGGGAGTGGTGTCAAAAACCTGATTAAAAGCGGGGCATTCCAAGCGCACCATGATCGCCTCACACAACATAGAGAGAATCATTTAATCTAAGTCAAGGTTAGACAGTTTGGGTGAGAGCCGGTGAGGTGAGGATTTCCCCCTGCCTGATGATTGACAGGAAGCAAGCTAATAGTGATAATAGGGTACGAAATGGACCTTTCCCGATGGGAATAACCTTGGATAGAGGGGGTGGCCATGGCTAAAATTCTCCTTCTTGACTTTTTAGGGGAAGAAGCGCGGCAGCTTCAGGCTGAAAAATGGGACGTCGAGGTGCTCGAAACAAACTGGAAATCAGGCCGGGTAGAGAGTTTAGTCCCGCCGCTTGATTGCCGGATAGTTTTTTTCCAACTCAATTTGGGAGACGCGGGCTCAGGACTTCATGTCGGAGATGCGGCCAATTTTGAGGCTCTTTTGCTTGAAGGAGGAGTAATAGTGGCCTTCTTGGGCGCTGGTGAGGAATTTCATTTAGAAAATTTATTCGGGCCAATCCCGAGTTTGAAGCTGGAAGCAAATAAAAGACCTGCTCTGATCAATTCTGTCGCCGAAAACCCGGCCGGCCGGCTGCTCCAGGAATTCGCCTCTCATATCGTCAAGTCCTATGAATTGTTCCCTGATGAAGATGAAAGTAAGGAGCTTCTTTCGCTCCCTGCAGCACAAGGAATGGTTGCGGTCGAAGCGCAGATTTTGGCCCGGAATTATCGACAGCGCCCGATAGCCGCGGCCCTGCGGAAAGGGAAGGGTTGGCTTTTTCTTCTCCCTTGGTTCGGCGAGAAGAACATCGAGGTAGTGCGGTTTATGCTTAGGCAAACTCTACCCGCGCTTGTCCCGCCGCTTTTTGAGGAAAATCCCTTTGCCTGGGTCGAAAGCCCTGATTATTATTTCCCGGCTTTAATTAATATCTTTAAGGAGATTCAGGAAGAATCACGGCGGCATCGAGAGACCATTTTTCACTTAAGGAAGCAAGCGGAAGAATTAAAGAAAAACGAACAGGAGCCTTTTTTTCGATTGCTGACTGGCCAGGGAGAAGACTTGAAAAAAGCCGTTTTCAACGCCTTTACTTACCTTGAATGGCCGCATGTGGTCGATGTTGATGAATATTGGAAAAGAGTTATTCGGATTAAGGAAGAAGATCTCTGGCTAATAGATGACGCTAAGGGTCGAACGGTCGAGGAAAAAATTAGGACCAGCCCTTTATTCTTGGTAATTATTCGCAGCGGTCCGAGCTCAGCTCCTGAAAATGACCTGGTTGTTCTCCAAAAGTTCAAAGCCCGACGGATGCAGGAGTTCGATAACACCAAAATGAAGGCCTTGCTCGTCGGTAACTATCATTTTCGCCAGGATGCTCGAAGCCGGCCAGTCCCTTTCACTTCCGAACAAATCGAAGAGGCGGTGGCTGACGGTAACGGTCTTTTGACTACGGCGGAACTCTTTTTTGCGGTCAAAGCGGAAAAAGAAAAGAAAGTCTCCAAGGAGATGATTCTTAAAGCAATAAGAGAGAAAACAGGTTTAATTTCCTTTGAACTGTTATAATAAAATTAGGCCGAAGGCAATTGGGGATGGATGAAAGGAAAACGCTTAAAACTGTCTGCTTTCATTGTGGGGCGACTAACCGTTTTCCGGCTGAAGCTGTGGCCAAGGGCAAAAGGATTCTCTGCGGTCGGTGCCATAACGCTTTACCTGAACCGGGGTCGGTTCTTGACCTCTCACCCGAACGAGTTTATATCCTGGTAAAAAATGCGGGCCTGCCAATCCTCTTTGAATTTTATTCGAATGAATGTCCTCATTGCTTGCGGATGAAACCGATTCTGGAAAGATTAGCCCGCCGCCGAGCAGGAGAAATAATGGTAGCGCGGGTCAACGTTGACCAGTATCCAGAATTAGCCTCCGGCTACGGCATAAACTCAGTTCCCACCTTTATCATTGTGAATCGAGGGACAGAAATAGACCGTCTTTCTGGTTCCAAGGAGGAGATGGAGTTCTCTCTTTGGGTAGCGAGCCGCACCTAACGCCTCGTTCTTCCCTCATTCTTAGATTTTTCTTTTTTAAGTATTTGGACTTTGAGGCCGCTTTCTTCCTGTGGAAGGCAATATCTCTAAAGGGACCCGCTTAAGAGTAAAGCAAAGACCAATTTCAGCAAAAAAGGCAAGGAGAGAACGCCCGTTTTTTTAAAACCCCGAGACAGACAGACAGACAGACAGACAGACAGACAGATAGATAGATAGATAGATAGATAGATAGATAGATAGGACCAATTTCAGCAAAAAAGGCAAGGAGAGAACGCCCGTTTTTTTAAAACCCCGAGACAGACAGACAGACAGACAGACAGACAGACAGACAGACAGATAGATAGATAGATAGATAGATAGATAGTTAGTTAGTTAGTTAGTTAGTTAGTTAGTTAGTTAGTTAGTTGGTTGGTTGGTCAATTGTTAATAAGACAAATAAGTGAATGGTAATCATAAGGGCCTTTATGGTTATCAAGAGTTTGCCGAAAAATAAGAAAGGTCAAGAACCTATTATTTGCTTACAATAGGAGGGCTCTAAGCAGGAGTGCCGAAGCGGGGACTCGAACCCCGACTCCCATATTAACGGGAACTAGCCCCTCAAGCTAGCGTGTCTACCAATTCCACCACTTCGGCCTCCCTTTTATTTCTGAGTGTCGGGTTTATTGGCCGGGGTCTCTTTTTTCTCTTCGTTCTGAGTCGGAGCAGGGGTCGTCTGCTTCTTTTCTGTCGGCGTTGCTGGCGCTGATTCGCTTTTCTGCGTTTCAGTTACCGCGGGGGCTCCTTTCATGACTGATTTTTCTTCCTTAGTAGAGAGGAGCCAAAGACCGATTGAGGTTACCATGAAAAGAACAGCGGCTCCAGTTGTGACTTTGGCCAACAGGGTTGTTGCTCCCCGCGGTCCAAAAGCTGTCTGGCTGCCGACACCACCAAAGGAGCCGGCCAGGTCGGCCGCCTTGCCTGACTGAAGCAGTACCGCGACAATCAAAATCACGCAAATAATAACATGGAATAAAATTAATAGCGCGCTCACTCTTTCTCCTTCTTGGCTTTCAGAGCTTGCTCGATAATTTTAATAAAGCTTTTGGCCTCGAGGGAAGCCCCTCCCACGAGGAAACCGTCAATATCGGGCTCAGCCATCAAAGCATAAGCGTTCTCAGGCTTAACTGAGCCACCATAAATAATTATAGCACAGGAGGCAAGCTCCTGACCATAGCTTTGGCCCAAGATTTGTCGGATAAATTGATGCACTTCTTGAGCTTGCGATGGAGTTGCGTTCCGGCCAGTACCAATAGCCCAGACTGGTTCATAGGCCACCACTACCTGACTGATTTCAGCCTTATTTAGACCCTCTAAATCTTGTTTTAACTGGCCTTCAATGCGTTGAAGAGTCTTTCCTGAGTCCCTTTCCTCGAGGGTTTCACCGATACAGAGGATAGGGAAAACTTGTTGGCGTAAGGCCGCTTTAAGTTTACGATTAATCGTTAAATCATCTTCACCCAGCATCTGTCGCCTTTCTGAATGGCCGACGATCACATACTGGCAACCCACGTCTCTCAGCATTAGGGCGGAGATTTCTCCGGTAAAAGCCCCCTTGTCCTCCCAGAATACATCCTGCGCGGCCAGCTGGACTGAGCTTCCTTCGACGGTTTTAGCGACCTCGCTGAGGGCGGTAAAGGGTGGACAGAGGACAATCTCGGTCCCGAGGAGCGAACTCGAAGCCTTGACCACTTCAGTCGCCAGCTCCTTGGCTTCTTGCAGCGTTTTGTTCATTTTCCAATTGCCAGCAACGAAGGGAATTCGTTTAGAAAGCTTATTTTCTGAAACCATAATGAGTTAACCTCGTCTAATATTTATTCCAAGGCTTCGAGTCCGGGCAACGTGCCGTAAGCAATAAATTCTAAGCTGGCCCCGCCGCCTGTGGAAACATGAGTAATTTGGCTTAAGACACCCGCCTTTTTTAAGGCCGCCACGGAATCGCCGCCTCCAACAACAGAGATTGCCTTGGAGGCGGCAATGGCCTTAGCTATCTCGACCGTTCCCTTTGAAAAAGGCTCGAGTTCGAAAACCCCTAAAGGACCATTCCAGAAAATTGTCTTTGCTTTATTGAGGACTGCCTGAAACATGGCAATTGTTTTCGGACCAATATCTCCGGCCATCAGGTCAGTGGGAAAAGGGAAGGATTCCAAAATAGCTGTCGAGGCCTCAGCCTTAAGAGCAGGGGCAACCACATGGTCAATGGGGAAATAGAGACTAGCCCCTCTTTCTTTGGCTTTTTTGAGAATGTCTGAGGCTGTTTGAAACTGGTCTGGTTCCACCAAGGATTGGCCCACATCCACGCCTTGAGCCCGGAAAAAAGTATAAGCCATAGCCCCACCAATGAGGATATCGTCGGCTTTAGCTATCAGGCTTTCAATGATGGGAATCTTGTCAGAAACTTTGGCTCCACCTAAGACAGCAACATACGGTCTTACGGGCTCCTCAACGACCTTACGGAGATAAGTAACTTCCTTTTCCATGAGGAAACCAGCCGCTTTTTCTGAAACGAAATTAACCATCCCCACAACTGAGGCATGAGCTCGGTGAGAAGCCCCAAAAGCATCATTAATAAAAATGTCTATCTGAGAGGCCAGTTGCCGGGCAAAGGCTTCTTCATTAGCCGTTTCTCCTGGGTGAAACCGCAGGTTCTCCAGAAGAAGAATTTCTCCGGGTTTCAGTTCCCCTTTGAGCCGCTCAACTTCTAGCCCCACGACCTCCGGAGCCAGAATGACGGGCCGACCTGATAGTTCTTGTAAGCAAAGGGCTACCGGTTTTAGGCTCAGCTTAGGGTCATATTTTCCCTTAGGCCGGCCTAAATGGGAGGCCATAACGAGCTTAGCTCCTTCATCCAAGATATAACGAACCGTCGGTAAGGCCGCTTTAATTCTCGTGTCATCCCGTACCTGACCAGCGTCATCCAAGGGGACGTTGAAATCAACCCGGAGGAAGACTGTTTTGTTTCGAAAATCGAGGTCGCTGAGAGTCTTCATGGTCTCACCGGCCGATATATTTGATGAGGTCCCGCAACCGGCAGGAGTAGCCCCACTCGTTGTCATACCAGGCGAGAACCTCCACCAAGTTTTCGTCTACCATTCGGGTAAAAGGCCCGTCAACGATGGCGGAGTGGGGGTTACCCATGAAGTCAACGGAAACTAATTCCTCCTCTGTATAATTCAGTATCCCTTTGAGCTCATTCGTCGCCGCCTGTTTAAAAGCCTCGTTGACGGCAGAAACCGTCGTTTTTTGCCTTAAAAGAGCTATGAGGTTAACAATAGAGATGTTAGGCGTCGGAACACGGATCGCAATGCCATCAATTTTCCCCTTTAGTTCTGGCAGAACCAAGCCGACTGCCTTAGCAGCGCCAGTAGTCGTCGGAATCTGACTGACGGCCGCGGCCCGGGCGCGACGCAAATCCTTATGGGGCTGGTCCAGAATTCGCTGGTCATTAGTGTAAGCATGAATAGTGGTCATAAAAGCCTTCTCGATTTCAAAGGCGTCATGAAGCACCTTTACCACGGGTGCCACACAGTTAGTGGTACAGGAGGCGTTAGAAAGAACATGATGTTTTTCTGGGTCATAGGCCTTCTCGTTTACTCCCAAGACGATAGTGATATCAGGGTCAGTGGCGGGTGCCGAAAAAATAACCTTTTTGGCCCCCGCTTGAAGATGTTTGGAGGCGTCAGCTTTGGTCTTGAATTTTCCCGTTGATTCTATGACTATGTCAACCCCCAATTCCTTCCAGGGAATGGCCGCGGGGTCCTTTTCCGCAAATACTCTTATTTCTTGGCCGCGAACGAGAATCGCTTTCTCAGTCCAGCTTATTTCATTTGGGAAAAGTCCCATGATGGAATCGTACTTTAATAAATGGGCCAGGGTTCGGGCATCAGTTATATCGTTCACGGCGACAAAGACTAAATCGGGGTCAGTATAGCTGGCTCGGAAGAGGCTTCGGCCGATCCGGCCAAACCCGTTGATTCCTACCTTAATAGCCATAAGATACCTCCCACTTAATTTTATTGAGCTTAATTAGTATCATAAATAATTCCAAGAATCAACGAACTCCAGATTACCAATCCCAGCGGCCTAAAGTTTTTTCCGCCCTTCAAAGCCGAAATGAGTTAAGTCAGTTCCATACTTTCAGGCAGGCCGCTGTCTTAGCGGAATTAAGACGAGGATTACCAAAGCGCCGGCTGGGTGGAATTTCTTGGGGAAAATTATCAGAAAAACAGGGCGATATGCATCACGGAACCGCTGAGCAAAGAAACGCTCAGGTTGTCATCTACTCCCCAAGGAAGAACTTCAGTTATAGTTGCGACTAAGCCCCCCAGCATGATAATTGGCAATGAAATCTGGAGAAAGGGCTGGAGAAGATAACCCGACATCAAGCAAGCTGCCAGATGAGCCAAGCTTCCCTCAAGGGTCTTCTCAAACACAGGAATCCGGCCAAACCCAAGACCGTAGATTTTGCTGAAAAAATCACCAAAAACGAGGAAAGAAACCGCGGGGGAAGCGATGTTGAGGTCAAAAAGAAGCATGGTTAGAAAGAAGGAAAGCAGGAAAAGAGTAATTGAGGAGAATTTGCGCCATTCTTTTTGTCGATAAATTTGGCGGACCTGGATAAAGAAAAAACGATTGATTCGGCCTGAAGCTAAGCGGAGAAGATCAGGAAGAAGAAAAAATAACGTCAAAATCCCTAACAGGGTAAGAACAACTTTTTTGTCTAACTTAAAAAACAAGATTACCAGCAAAAAAGCCAAGGGGCGAAGGTAAAGACGCCAGCCGATAAGCCCTTTTTCAGTAAAATTAGCTGGCCGCCAAAGGCCTTGTTTCCAAATATTAAATAAATTAACCCCAAAAACATAGACGATTATTAAAAGGAGAAAAATCTTTGAGGGTGAAAGGGGAGCAAAAATTAAAAGAAGAAAAAAAAGAGCCGGCAAAATGAAGGCACCAACAAATTCACCTTGGCGGGAAATCCAGGCAAAGATGATTACAGCCGAGGCTAAAAAAGCCAGGGACAATAAAGGGAGCATCTTGGCTATATAGAACTGGCCTAAAAAATAAAGCATCAGTCCCGTGGCGGTAGCGACACCTTGGCCCCCGCGAAAACGAAGGTAAAAAGGCAGAACATGCCCGAAAATCGCCGCCGCAGCCGCGATGAAACCACCCAACAGCGAACCAGCAATCGCCTGACCGATAACCAGCGCCACCAGTCCTTTACTCACGTCAATTAAGGCGGTAATCACGGCGGGGAACAAGCCCAGAACATGAAAGGTGTTAACTGTGCCGGCATTCCTGGTTCCATGCTCGCGAATATCAACGCGTTTCAGCCAGCGGCCAAAAAAATAAGCGGGCGAGAGGCAGCCGAGTAGATATCCCAAGAAACCGGCAATAACAAGAGTAAACAGAGAGTGAAAATTCATTTGGTATAAAGACTATCGTAGTCGCCTTTTTATCCTAATGTCAAATAAGGGGCGGCATATCCTTAAAGTGGGTTCTGGATTCAGCAACTCTTTATCAGGAATAATTAATACTACGTCACCTAAAAGAGCTCTTTTATTTACCAAGAGCATGGGTTTTTATTAGACATTAGCCCAATCTCGTTTTAAAGGTTAGAAAAAGCGGTCTTTGGCTGGGTGGAAAGGTGCGCGGTCAAAGCCAAAACGTCAAATTGCTAAGGATGGGCCCAGAGCATAATCAACTGCATGGTCCATTCAAAATTAGCACGAAAAAACAACCGTCTGTGATAAAATTATTGTCTGGAGGACAAAGATGAAAGTTCTGACCGCAAGCGAAATGAAAGAAATTGACCGCCAAACAATCGAGGAAGTCGGTCTTCCGGGCCCGGTTCTAATGGAAAATGCCGGTCGCCAAATTTTTCGAGCTATAGCCCAGCGATTCCCGAAGCTAAAGGATGACAAGATAGTTATTGTGGCCGGGAAGGGAAATAACGGTGGTGACGGGCTGGTTGTCGGACGCTATCTTTTTAATCATGGAGTTTCCTCTCAGGTTTTTTTGCTTGCTTCCAAGACGGAGGTAAAAGGAGACGCCGCCCTAAATCTGCGGGTGGCAGAAAACATGGGCCTGAAAATAATAGAACTCTTGGAGCCAAAAGCTTGGCAAGCTTTCAGCCGGGCTCTTAATCAGGCCACCATCGTTGTTGACGCCATCTTTGGCACGGGCTTAGAAATGCCCGCCTCCGGAGTGTATGCTCGAGCGATAGAAATGATCAACCGCAGCCGCGCCTTTAAAGTAGCTGTAGATATTCCCTCCGGTCTTTCCTCTGATACCCCCCAGATAATTGGGCCAGCGGTGAAGGCGAACCTCACTGTGACCCTAGCCGCGCCCAAAATCGCCCACGTCCTTCCGCCTGCTGAAGACTTTGTGGGCGAAGTGTTAGTCGCTGATATCAGCATCCCGCTGGCCATTTTAGCCGACAAAAAGCTTAAGATAGAATTATTGGAGAAAGCCAGAATCCTTTCGTCTTTTCGACCCAGGAAAAAGGACTCACACAAAGGAACCTACGGTCATCTCTTAATTTTGGCCGGTTCCTTAGGAAAAACAGGCGCGGCAATAATGGCTGCTCGGGCCGCTTTAAAGGCAGGCGCGGGTCTGGTTACAGTGGCTACACCCCGAAGTTGTTTACCCATCATTGCGCGGTCGACGATGGAGATAATGACTGAACATTTGCCAGAAACCGCTGAAGGCACTCTTTCGCCTGAAGCTTTGCCCCGGTTGAAAGAATTAATCAAAGGAAAAGATGCCCTGCTCATTGGTCCCGGTCTTTCAACTCACCCTGCTACTGCCGCTCTGCTTTTTTCTTTTTTGCCTTTTGTTAGCGTGCCTTGCTTAATTGATGCTGACGGTCTTAATATTCTGGCACAGCAACCAGAATGGCTCCAAAGATTGCCCAAGCCTTGTGTGTTAACGCCTCATCCTGGCGAACTCGCCCGGCTTATTGGGAAATCCACGGCCGATATTCTCGGTCAAAGACTTAAGTTAGCTCAGGAATTAGCTCAAAAATATAAGATAATTCTGGTCATTAAGGGACATCGAACAATTATCAGCGGCTCCGACGGCCAGGTTTTCATCAACCCGACCGGTAACCCTGGGATGGCCACGGGCGGCACGGGCGATGTTTTAAGCGGTCTGGCTGCTTCTTTTCTCCTGCAAGTTGAGGACCCTCTTTTAGCCGTGGCGGCCGCAGTTTATATTCATGGTTTGAGCGGCGACCTCGCCCGGGAAAAATTAGGGGAGAGGGCTTTGGTGGCGGGTGATTTAATTCGCTTCCTGCCAGCGGCAATTAAACTCATGGAAGAATCCGCTCAAGAGGAAAAGTCGTCGCTCAGCTCAGAGTCAGGTTTAGTTTCCCTATCTTCTCTTTGAAGTTAATGAGGCCGAAGCGAAGAGTTTATGTTAGTCATTCAGAGGAAGAAACCATGGCTGTAGCTAAAAAGATGGCTTCGTCCTGGAAAGGCAAGGAGATTGTCCTTCTCATCGGCGAGCTCGGGGCCGGGAAAACTGTTTTTACCCGTGGTTTAGCTTCTGGTTTAGGAGTTAAGGACCTGAGTGAAGTTTGTAGCCCTTCCTTTACCTTAGTCAATATCTACGATGGCCGGTACCGCATTTATCATGTTGACCTGTATCGTTTAGAACGGGAAGAGGAAATCCTGGATTTGGGTTGGGAAGACTGGCTTGGCCAGGGAGTTGTAATCATCGAATGGGGCGAAAAAATAACTTTCCCCCTCGGTCTTCTTGTTTACAAAGTTAACATCGAACTTGGTCCACAAGAAGAAAGAATAATCTCTTTTCAAGCTTAAGAACCGGCTATTGGTCGTTTATCAACAGTGAAAATGATTTTGTCCTGGCCCTCGATAAAAACGTTTTAAAAGTCTCCGTTGACAAAGGCTGGATTTTCTTCTTAACATGAATAGCGCTTGAAGGGAGAGAAAAATGGACGTGGAAGTTCTCAAAGCCAAGATTTGTGAGGTTCCTAATTTTCCCAAGCCGGGAGTAAATTTCAAAGACATCACCCCGCTGGTTCAGGATGCCGCGTGCTTTCGGTTTATCATTTCCGAGTTTACTTCCTGGGCCCGTCCCAAGCGACCAAGCCTGGTTATCGGGATTGAGTCTCGCGGCTATCTTTTTGCCGCTCCTTTGGCCTATGAGCTGGGAGTCGGGATGAGTATTATCCGCAAGAAGGGTAAGCTACCTCGGAAAACGGTCTCCATCGAGGCCCCCAATGAATATGCCCTTGAAGTTTTCGAAATTCACGCCGACGCCGTCCAGGCTGCCGACCGTGTGCTTATTGTCGATGACCTAATTGCGACCGGCTCATCTTCAATAAGTGCCATTTCTTTAATCCAGAAATTGGGGGCTTCAGTGGTGGGATTCGCGGCTGTCGTCGAGTTAACCTTTCTTAACGGAGTAGCCAACATAAAAAAGGTCCATCCTGAAGTCGATATTTTAGCCTTAATTAAACTCGACCAATAAGGGAAGACCAATGAGGTCGTGGCTGGACCGCTTTTTCCGTCTCCAGGAAAACCGCACTACACTGCGAACTGAGGCCGTCGGCGGGGTGACTACTTTTATGACTATGTCCTACATCATTTTTGTTCAGCCCGCTATTTTAAGCCAAGCGGGGATGGACAAGGGTGCGGTCATGGTTGCCACCTGCCTTAGCAGCGCTCTAGGCACCCTGCTTATGGGAATTTTGGCCAACTATCCGGTGTCTCTGGCACCTTGCATGGGTCATAACATCTTTTTTGCCGTTATTGTCTGCGGTGTGATGGGCTATTCCTGGCAGGTCGCCCTGGGTGCAATCTTCGTCTCAGGTTCGGTCCAGATAATCCTTTCCTTGATTGGGGTCTGGGAAGGGTTGGTGGCCGCTGTCCCCGATTCTTTAAAACACGCCATTGCCGTTGGCATCGGTCTACTTATCGCTCTTATCGGTCTGGAGTATGGTGGTTTGGTGGTGGCTTCCCCTGGCGTTCTAATTGGCCTTGGTGACCTCACCAGCCGGCCAGTGCTCTTAGTGCTTTTTGGCGTCGCTTTAACCTCCTGTTTGATGGTTCTAAAGGTAAGAGGAGCAATCCTGTTAGGAATTCTGGCCACGGCCGCGGCAGGGATTCCGCTTCAAATAGTTCGCTACCACGGCCTCCTTTCTCCACCGCCCAGCCTCGCTCCTACCTTCCTTAAGCTAGATATCGCCGGCGCTTTCCAGGTTGGCCTGCTCACGGTCATTTTTGTCTTTTTCTTCCTGGACCTATTCGACGCCGTTGGGACTCTGATTGGGGTTAGTGCTCCGGCTGGATTTATTAAAGATGGCCGACTGCCCCGAGCCAATCGAGCCATGCTGGCTGACAGTATGGCGACTACTTTTGGCGCCATGCTTGGCACTTCGACTGTCAGTAGTTACATCGAGAGCGCCACCGGAATTGCCCAGGGAGCCCGCACCGGGCTGGCCAACATCTTTACCTCGTTGCTCTTTTTTATCGCCCTTTTTTTTAACCCTTTGGCCGAAATGATTGGCGGTGAGTTTTCTTATAAAAATCTTACCCTGAGGCCGGTTATTGCGCCGCCGCTAATCATCGTCGGCTATTTAATGATGAAGGCGGTGACGAAGATTGATTGGGATGATTTAACCGAGGCCATCCCCGCTTTCTTGACTATAATTATCATGCCTTTGACAGTGAGTATTACGGAAGGAATCACCTTTGGCTTCATCACCTATTGCTTACTGAAGCTGGTTAGCGGTCGCGCTCGCCAAGTGCACTGGGTAATTTACCTTTTTTCGGTGCTTTTTATTGTCCGCTATTTCCTTAAATAAATTTTCTGGAGTGTTCATGATTTATTCTTTAAAAAAAATTCAGGCCTCTTGGCCTGCAATCATTCTTAGCTTTGCAATAGCTTCCGGTTGTCTGCCGCGACCTGTGCCTAAGATTAGTTCTCAGCCAACGGCGTTCAAACCACATCCTTGGGTAGAAAAAACACTGCGTCGTCTGAGTTTAGAAGAGAAAATCGGCCAACTTCTTTTTGTTTCCGTGAGTGGCCGTTTTTACCCCGCGGATAGCGACGAGATGAGTCGGCTCTTGCGACTAATTCGAGAAAAAAAAGTCGGCGGCGTCATTGTTTTCGGCGGAGAAGTCTACGAAACAGCTCTTTTGCTCAATCAACTCCAGAGCTGGGCGAAAATACCGCTCCTTGTCTCCTCCGACTTGGAGCGAGGCACGGGCAATCAAATAAACGGCGCTACGGTTTTTCCACCCCTTATGGCCTTAGGAGCGGCGGACTCTGAGGAATTGGCCTATGAAATGGGCAGAGTTACCGCTCTTGAGGCCAGAGCCATTGGTCTTCATCAAACCTATGCGCCAGTAGTAGATGTCAATATTAATCCCGATAATCCCATTATTAACACGCGATCGGTAGGCGAGGACCCAGAGTGGGTAAGTCGGATTGCGGTTAGGTTTATTCGTGGTTGTCAGGAAAACGGACTGATTGCCACGGCCAAACACTTCCCCGGCCATGGCGATACTGACCTTGATTCTCATACTCTTTTACCGACTATCGGGGCTGACTTGAACCGGTTAGAATCAGTTGAGTTTTGGCCTTTTCGACGGGCGATTGAAGCGGGAGTCCAAGCGATTATGACCGCCCATCTTCATGTTCCGGCTCTTGATTCCACCCCCGGACTTCCAGCTACCCTTTCGCCCTTAATTCTAACCGATTTACTCCGGAAAAAGCTTCATTTCCAGGGAATAATCGTTACTGATGCCATGACGATGGGCGGAATAACCAAGTCTTTTCAGCCGGCAGAAGCAGCCGTGAAAGCGGTCAGGGCAGGGGTGGATTGTCTGCTTCTCCCGCCAGATATTGAGGCTGTAAGCCAAGCGTTAAAGGAAGCTGTGATTTCTGGCCAAATCCCTGTTTCCAGGATAGAAGAATCGGTGCGGAGAATTCTTCAGGTTAAGGCGTCTTTGGGCCTTCACCAGAGGAAACAAGTGGACATTAATCGTTTACCTTATCGAGTGGGGCTTAAGGATTTCCAGCAGATTGCGGCCCGGGCCTTTGAACGAGCGATTACCTTGGTTAAAAATGATACTTCTATAGTACCATTAAGCGCAGGCGCGGCGAATTTAGTTGTTTTTTCGCTTAGCTCCGACCCTGGCGATTATTATGCTGGCCGCCAACTGACCAGAGAAATAGAGCAGCGCTGCCCTCAAGCTAAAGCCTTCTACGCCGACGCTGATACTGGGGTAGAAGAGCTAGAATTGGCCAAAAAAATGGCCAACGAAGCCGAAACCATAATTATCGGTCTTTTTTCCACGTTGCGCGCTGGCAAGGGAAGTGTAGGGTTAGAGCCAAAGCACGTCAATTTAGTCAAGGACTTGGCTAATTTAAAAAAACCTCTTATCGTTATCTCTTTTGGTAGTCCCTATTTCCTCCGGAATTTCCCTGAGATTCCCGTCTATCTTTGCGCCTACCGCAATGCCCCTCAGGCTCATACGGCTGTCGCCCTGGCCTTATTTGGCGAGATTGACATCCAAGGTAAATTGCCAGTTTCAATTCCCGAGCTTTTTCCCTTAGGTCATGGGGTCAAGCTCCTTAAAAAGCCTGGTAATTAAGACTCAACTAACGAATTAGACGCGGCATAACCCAATCGGCGTGGTCACTTTCTATTCCGTCGCCACCGTCTATGACTTCCAACCTGAGTTCTTGAACGCGGCTAATATCCAGACGGAATCTTCGAGCTGGCGTGTTTGCTTTCATCAGACCGCTTCGCCAGAGAACGCGGCCATCACCCCACACAATAAATTCTACTGAGCCTCTCTGCCGAGGCGAAGCGGCATCAACGCCCACCTCAGCTTCAAACCAGCGGAAGAGGCCTAAAATAGGGAAAATAATTTCCGACGGCGCATGGGTGCCAATACCCCTTAAATAAGAACGATTGCCGATTTTCAGCTCGGCGCCTGAAACTGACCGGTTTATCCTGACTCGACCCCAGCCCGCAGTCATTTTTTGGGGCCGAAGTGTTTCCAAAAAGATTTCGGGGGGAAGAAGGCTGCTGGGCTTTACCTTTATTGTTGCCGGCTCGGGGCTCGAAGTTCCGTCCCACCACACTGATTGGACGCTCACTAAATGCTCTTGATGAGGGTCTATAGATGTAACCAGCGCCTCAGGCACGGGCGTATATAAAACGGCCCCGTTATCCACAGATATCAAATAGCCAGCACACAAGTAATAAAGCGGAGCCCAATGAAGTCGAAGGCCGTTTAAACCTAAGGGTTCGGCCTGAAGACGGCTGGGAGACCGAGGAGGAAAGGAGTAAACCTCGGCTGGTCCGAATTCAATTTCCCAACTCACTTCCTTCGATTTTTGGGGAATGAAACTCACTGTTCCCCAGTTTTGAAAATTCTTGATTTGCACCTTGGCACCGGCCACCTTAGCTCGAATTATCTGGAGTTTTTCCTGCCGTGGCCAAGCAAAACGTAATTCATAGGGGTCGTGGGCAATAACCTGGCATTTCCCGTTCATTTTTTTCTTCGCGGAATCATAGCTGAGGGAGTTCAAATCGACCCAACCCTGAGTGATATGACGGGAAGTAGAAATAAGCTGAGGTTCAGAGGTTGCCACGTGAAGGGCGAAAACGCGAACACTCGCCGGGTTAAGGGGAACATAAATTCCCTTTTCCCAGCAACCCAGATATTCCTGGTTCCAAAAATCAAAAACGTGGACTAAGGCACCTTCAGGAAGTCCAAGGTCAGACCACTTGAGCTCGAGGCCAGAAGACTCGCTAATCTCGAAATTAAAACAACCCACCACGTCATAATCGCGGCCTAAATGATGAATCTTTAAGTCCCAGATTCTTTTATTCTGTTCAACGGGAAATAAATCCATTGGCCGGATATCAACCGCGGGAAAAACTCTTTTCAGAATTTCCACTCTTTCTGCGGGCAGGTCATAAAGACAATCTGAGGCCATTAAAGCCTGGCCGGTTAAACCTTGCAGGGTGGCCCAGGCTCGGGCCATGTCAATGGTCAAGGGATACCTGACCAGCATCACGTCAGGGTCACAATACCAGGCTATGTTGTGAAGAAAGTAATAGCGCATCGTCGCTTGTAAGGCTACCAAGAAACCTTCCCAAGGAATGACAATATCTCCACCTGTTCTAGAACCATTCATGTACCCAATTCCTTCCAGCGGGATTCCCCAACATCCCAAGAGATATCTACTCGGACCGATGGTGTCGCGAATTGTCTTAATTGTTTGCCGATAAAGCTCTTCGGCTTCTCCAGTTGGGTTTTTCATCAGAGAAAATTTATTTTTGTATTCCCGCACTACTATCGGCTGTCCATCTATTTTAAAATAATCATATCCCCAATCCTCGGATAATGTCCGAAATAAATCGGCCAAATAGTTCCGAGCTTCGGGTCGGGAGGGGTCTAAGAGATAATCTCCTTCCCAGGTCCGGGAAAGCGACTCGCCGTTTTCATCCACCAAGAAAGCGCCCCATTTTTTTACTACTTCCGGGTTGCTCTGGCCGTGAGGTGCTAACCAAATCCCAGGCTTAAGGCCGAATTCCCTGAGCTTCGCGGCCAGAGCCGCCATCCCTGAAGGGAAGCGCGGGTCAACGGTTGACCAATCCCGATAGTTGCCTTTTTCGCTTCCCCGGCCCTGCCAACCATCATCAACCTGACAATAGAGAGCTCCGTATTCTTTGAGATTTTCGGCTAACCAGTGGGCGTTCTTGATAATTTCGGCCTCGTTAATTTCCCGATAATAATAATACCAGGAACACCAGCCTGAAGGTGGTAGGGGGAAGACGGTTTTTTCTATCGGCGAAAAATATTTAATTTTTAATTTCTCGCGAAAATACCCCTCTATCACCGAGCCATCATCTAAAGTAACCTTATCTTGAACCGGGTCATAGGTAGCCTTGGCCAAAGGCGTGGTTATTTTTCCTAAGCTTAGGAGGAAAAGGTCCGGATTATCTCCGTCCTCGACCCGGCAAGGAAATGGTGCTGGCCAGGATGCCTCTTCTCCGGATAAGCCTATGACGTGAGGGCTTTTTGCTTTCTGGCATGAGGCAAAAAGTAAAATAGAAAAAATAAATGGGCTAAAATAAAGATAAAGAAGGCTACTTCTTTTCCCTTTTTTCATTACTCGCCTCCTTTTTACTACTTTTATCTTTTTAAATTTGCCTAATCAAGTCCACAAAAATCTTTCTTTTTTTTTCGGGGGAGATAAAATTAACTCTGAAAAACAAAAAAGAGGGTAGGAAGCATGAATCAAAAAGTTTCTTTTTATCTTAACGGGCGGTTTATCAGCATAGAAGTTGAGAATACCCGGCCTTTACTCTGGGTTCTTAGGAATGACCTAAAGCTAACCAGTCCCAAGTTTGGCTGTGGGGAGGGTTATTGCGGGGCCTGTACGGTTCTAATTGATGGCGAACCGGTCCGCTCTTGCCAGACAGAGGTGGGCCGGATAAACGGACGTCAGCTTGTGACCCTGGAAGGCCTGGCCCAAAACGGAAAACCCCATCCTCTTCAGGAAGCCTTTCTCAAGCAGGAGGCTTTCCAGTGCGGTTTCTGTACAAGTGGTATGATTCTTGAGGCTTATGCTTTGCTTCAGAAGACGCCCAAGCCAAGCCGCGATCAAATTATCAACTCCCTTGACGACCATCTTTGTCGCTGCGGGGCTCATCAGCGGATTGTTCACGCCGTAGAAAGGGCTGTAGCCATTCTCAGAGGAGGCAAGTCATGAGTCAGAGAGAAAAATGGGAAGAAGCTGAACTTTTGAGTGCTAAAACTAATATTATAGATTATTCTTCTTCGCTTCTCAGTCGTCGTGACTTCCTGAAAATAAGCGGCAGCGGTCTTTTCGTTTTTTTCTTTGTCGGGGAGCCTCCTTCTTTTTTATCCTGGGCCCAACAAGAAGCCAGGCAAAGGGAAAACCCCGAAGATTTTAATGCCTACCTTCTTATTCGCGAAGATGGCCGGGTCAGCTGCTTTTCGGGCAAGGTGGAGCTGGGCCAGGGTATCAAAACCGCTTTAGCCCAGATTTTGGCCGAAGAGCTCGATATCAGTCTGGATAAGGTTGACATGGTTCTTGGCGATACTGCCCTTTGTCCCTGGGATATGGGAACATTTGGCTCCAGGACAATCAAGTATTTCGGTCCCGCCCTCCGTCAGGCGGCGGCTGAAGCCCGGTCTGTTCTCTTGGAGTTGGCTTCAGAAAGACTCCGGGTGCCAATTGACCGGCTGGAAACGGAAAATGGGTTTATCTTTGACCGCCAAAACCGCCCAATTAGAGTCGCCTATGGCCAGCTTACTCAGGGTAAAAGAATAGAGCGATTAGTGACCGGAAGACCTCAGCCCAAGCCGGTGGAAAAACATCGTCTGGCTGGTCAACCGGAGCCGCGTTTAGACGCTTGGGAAAAAGTAATGGGGAAATCACTTTATACCGGCGACATAATGCTACCTAATATGCTTTATGCCCGTCTTATAAGGCCGCCGGCCCACGGAGCCAAATTAAAAAGCTTGAACCTGGAAGAAGCAAAGAAAATTCCCGATATCCAAATTATTCAGGATGGCGATTTGATTGCTGTCCTTCACCCCACTTTTGACGCCGCAGATAGAGCGCTAAAGATGGTCAAAGCCGAGTTTGAGGTTCCCGATGTACCGCTTTCGAACGAAAATATTCATGAACATTTAATAGAAGCAGCACCGGCTGGCAATGTTGTGGACCAGAAAGGAAGCTTGGAAGAAGGAGAAAAGATGGCTCGCCGGGTGGTCGAGGAAACTTATTATAATCCCTATGTCGCCCACGCTCCTATCGAGACCCACACCGCCTTAGTCACAATTGAATCAGATGAGGTTAAAGTCTGGGCCTCCACGCAGCGGCCTTTTGGAGTTCAAAGCGAGGTGGCTCAGGCCGTAGGAGTGCCGATAAACAAAGTAAGAGTATTTCCGGTTTATGTAGGCGGCGGGTTTGGTGGTAAAAACCGGAACCAGCAGGCGGTGGAAGCAGCCCGGCTTTCAAAATTAACGGGCAAACCCGTTATGGTAATCTGGAGCCGCGAGGAGGAATTCTTTTATGACACTTTTATGCCGGCCGCTATTGTCAAGATTAGGTCTGGCTTGGATGAGAATAACCGAGTCAGTTTTTGGGATTATACGGTTTTTTGGGCTGGTGACCGAAGTTCCCAAGTTTTTTATGATTTTCCCCATTATCGGGTTGTCTCTAAGGGAGGCTGGGGAGGCGGAGTATCCGGCCATCTTTTCGGCGTCGGCCCCTGGCGAGCTCCTGGAAGTAATACCAACGTTTTTGCTCGCGAATCCCACATTGACACCTTAGCAGCCCGTTGCAGCCTCGACCCGCTTGAGTTTAGGTTGCGCCACTTAACAAACGAGAGGATGAAACGAGTATTATTAAAGGTGGCAGAAGAATTCGGCTGGAAGCCAGCCCCACCACCCAGCGGACGTGGTTTGGGGCTTTCCTGCGCTGATTATCTTGGAACCTACGTTGTCGCTATGGTTGAAATCGACGTTGAGCCAGCGACGGGAATAATTCGGGTCAAGAGAATGACTGGCGTCCAAGATATGGGCGAAGTCATCAACCCCGAAGGTGCAAAGGAACAGATTGAAGGCTGCCTGATGATGGGCCTAGGTTATGCTTTGAGTGAGGAAATTCATTTTCAGGGAGGCCGAATACTCGACCTTAATTTTGACCGGTATGAAATACCTCGTTTCTCCTGGATGCCGGAAATTAAAGCTGTTGTCTTAAGTAACCCCTCTTTTCCGCCACAAGGGGGCGGAGAGCCAGCCATTATTAATGTCGGGGCAGCTTTAGCTAACGCTTTATTTGACCGCACGGGAGTCAGACTAACTCGGCTTCCCTTGACTCGAGAGAGGGTACTTCAAGGATTAAAGGCTCAACAGAAAAATTCGAAATAGAGGAGGTTGCTATGCCCTTAGTCCATACTTATGTGTGGGAAGGCTTAGATGACAACCGAGCCAAACAAATTATCTATGGTATTACCAAGGTTTTTACTGATTTAGGGATACCAGCCGAGGCTGTCCGCGTAATTATTCAGGAGGTGCCGAAAAGCCGCTGGGGTATCGCCGGGGAGTTAGCCTCAGAAAAAAAGCCGCGGCACCAGGATAAATGAGGTAGGCCAATGTCACTATTAACAGAAAAGGAACTTGCTGCTAAGCTTGCTTCTTTGCCTCGCCTTCGTTTTCTCCACTTGCCCACGCCCTTGGCCTTCCTTGCCAATTGGAGTCAATACCTCGGGGGACCAAAGATCTACATCAAGAGGGATGACCTGAGCGGCGTTGGGTTTGGAGGCAATAAATCAAGGAAGTTGGAATTTATTATTGCTGACGCCGTCCAAAACAATTATCAAGCGATATTTACCTGGGGAAGTGTTCAATCTAACTGGTGTTTCCAAACAGCGCTGGCCGCCCGACGTTTCGGTCTAAAACCAGCTCTTCTTCTTTTTATTCAAGATAAGAAGCTGCCCGCAGCGAGAGGAAACCTGCTGCTTGATTACTTGTTGGACGCAAAAATTTACTTCCACCCAGCACCGCCGGGGAAGGTTGTTAGCCGGGAATTGGCTCTCAACCTGATTAAAGGCCTGGTCCCTGAACTCGAGGCGCAGGGGCTGCGGCCTTATGTGGTCTCGGTGGGCGGGTCGATGCCTCTGGGGTCGATGAGTCTGCCGCTCGGAGCGATAAGCTATGTCCAGGCATTTTATGAAACCTGGATTCAAGCCAAAGCCGCGGGTTATTCTTTTACGCATGTGGTTCATGCTACTGGTTCAGGGGCAACGCAAGCCGGGTTATTAGTGGGGGCTAAATTGCTAAATCCCGAGTGTCAGATTATCGGGATAAGCGTTTCCGAGGAGCGAGGATTATTCGCTCAAGAAGTATGGAAGATCGCTCGGGCGACTACCGCGGCTTTAGATTTGGCCCTGGATATCAAACCTGAAGAAATAATTGTTTTTGATGAGTACCTCGAAGGAGGTTATGGAGTCATTTCAAAAAAAGTCGCTCGAACCTTGCGGCTACTCCTGCAGCAAGAGGGAATTGTCTTGGACCCGGTTTATGCTGCCAAGGCGATGCTGGGTTTAATTGACCTTATCAATCAAGGCTATTTTAAACCTAATGATTCCGTTGTTTTCTTCCATACCGGCGGTACACCGGCTCTTTTTGCCTATGGACAAAAAATCTTAAATAGGCTGAAAAAATAAAAGGCAGCCAATTTTTATTGGCGATGAAAAAAGGAGAAAAAATTGAAAGAACTAAAATGGCCAACGCTCGGCGATATTTTCGAAGCCAGAAAAACCATTGCGCCTTTTCTGCCTAAAACGCCGCTTTATTCGTATCCTCAAATTAACGACCTGGTAGGAACGGAAGTTTTTATCAAGCATGAAGACCATCTACCCACGCGTTCTTTTAAAGTGCGCGGCGGCCTCAACCTTATTGCTCATCTCAGCCCAGAAATAAAGCGCCGCGGAGTAGTAACCGCCTCTACCGGCAATCACGCTCTGTCTATTGCCTATGCTTGCCGTCTCTTCGGGGTTGAGGCGACGATTGTCATGCCTGAAGGAGCGAATCCAGTTAAGGTTAAAGCCGTAGCCAGCCAGGGAGCTAAGGTCATCTTCGAGGGGCAGATATTTGACGAGGCCAAGGATTTTGCTCTTAGCTTGGCGGAGAAAAAGGGAGCTCGGTTCATCCATCCGGCTGATGAACCCGATTTAGTGGCCGGTGTGGCCACTTATGCCCTGGAAATTTTTGAAGACCAGCCGCAGATAGAGGTCGTCATCGTGCCGGTGGGCGGGGGTAGCGGGGCCAGCGGCTGTTGCTTAGTCAAGGAAGCCTTAGGTAAAGGTAAAAAAACCCGGGTTATTGCCGTTCAGGCCGAACAGGCACCGGCCGCCTATCTTTCCTGGAAAAACCATAAGCTCCAGCAGGCGCCGATGAAAACAGCCGCTGAAGGCCTGCAGACAATGATGGGCTACGAGTTTACGCAAACCATTCTTTGGGCTTATCTTGATGATTTTCAGCTGGTTTCAGAAGAGGAAATGGCTCGAGCCATTCTTATTTATCTCGAGAATATCAGGTCCTTAACCGAACATGCGGGCGCCGCCGCCTTAGCTGCCGCGCTAAAAATAAAGGATGAGCTAAAAGGAAAAAAGGTCACTTTAATCCTTTCAGGCGGCAACCTCAGCTTAGAGGGTTTGAAGGCGCTCGTCACCGCCAGAAGCTCATAAGGCTAAGGAGGAAAGAACTTCTTCTAAGCAGGGAAGGGTAGCGGGAATCAGACTTATCTTGCCTCTTTCTTTGACTGGTGTTAAATCCTTGAGGCCGCTACCGGTCAAAATAAGAACGGCGTTGGCTATCTTTCGAGCGGTGGTGAAGCTCAGCCATTTTTTTAAACCAGCCCACGTAGTGGCTGAAGCCGGGTCGCAGAACAATCCTTCAAGGGAGGCCAGCTCAGCCTGAGCCCTCATTATTTCTTCATCCGAGACCGCCAGCATTTCCCCTTTATATTTTCTCAAGAGCTTTAGAACCAGCTGGCCTGCGGGCGGGGAAGGGTTAGAAATAGCATGAGCTATTGTTTGGGGATTTTTAACCGACAGGACTTTTTCCTCGCCTTTTTCCCAGGCTTGCACTAAAGGAGCACAACCGGCCGCTTGAATTCCGATAAAGTGGGGCAACCGGCCAACTAATTTTTGCTTTCGCAGGTTAAGAAAACCGAGAATAAGTCCGAGCAGATGACCACCGGAGCTTACCGGGACAAAAACATAACTGGGGATTTTTCGCTTTAATTGAAAATAAAGTTCAAAGCTCGTTACTTTATAGCCTTCGAGGCGATAAGGGTCGCAGGAGTTAGCAAAATAAATGCCTAAGTTTTTTCCGACCCGATAACTTTCCTCAAAAAGCCGGCCATAATTGCCTTTGACCTGAATAAGGTGCGCTCCGTAGATTCCCGTCGAAATCGTCTTTTCTAAGGCAGCATCTTCTTTAAGTAGGACAAAGGTTTTCAGCCGGGCTTTGGCACCATAAGCTGCCGTAGAGGCGGCCATGTTACCGGTAGAAACTGTGCCTATCTTTTTTATTCTTAAGCTGACAGCTTTTTGAATGACCACCGCCGTGCCCCTATCCTTGAAGCTCTGAGTCGGGTTGGCCATCTCATTCTTGGCATAAACGGGGAAAGCCAGGTCAATTTTCTTTTCCAGACGATAAAGCCTGAGCAAAGGCGTGTTGCCCTCTCCTAGAAAGAGATTTTTTTCGAGGCGAGGCAAGGGCAAAAAGGGCTGGAATTTTTCGAGCGGTGAGAGCTTGTTTAGGCTAAAAGAGCGCTTCTTTGGAGTTAAAGAAATTACCAATGGTTGGCTACACCGAGGGCAAAACGGCCAAAATAGGTTGGCCTCGCGCGGCTCCTCGCAAAAAAGACATTCCCACTTTTCCATAATTCATCCTCCGCCCTGAGTTTAGCGTGGTTCAATTTAATTAGCAATCTCTGAGGGAAAAAACTTAGCGGCCGGGAAAATAAAAATAAAAAGGCTTTTATCTCTTTTTAGAGTTAGTAAAATAGAGATAAAAATGCTCGAGGCGATTTGATGTCTGAAGTAAGAAGGCGTCTAAAAAAGAAAACTCGATTAACTGAAGAAGAGATAATGCGTCTGGCTCTTAAGGAGGCGGAGAAGGCCGGCGAGGAGGGCGAGGTCCCGGTAGGCGCGATAGTCGCTTCTGGCGGGAAAATTTTATCACGAGCCCATAATCAGCCAATCAGACGTTCAGACCCGACGGCGCACGCCGAAATTTTGGCCCTGAGGAAGGCGGCCCGCCGCCTGAAGAATTACCGCCTTGCTGATTGCGACCTCTTCGTCACTTTAGAGCCCTGCGCGATGTGCCTCGGCGCCGCCGTCCAGGCCAGGGTAAGACGGATAATTTTTGCGGCTTTCGACCCTAAATCTGGGGCAATCCAATCAATTATGAAGTTCCCCTGGGAGAAAATTAATCACCGACCTCTGGTCCAGGGTGGGCTATTAGAGACGGAGGCCGTTAAGCTTTTGCGCAGTTTTTTTCAATTTAGGAGAAGAGAAAAGGCAAAACAGTAACCAGCAGTTTTAAAAACGAGAGATTATTTTTCTGCTTAACTTTTTTCCTAATCAGGCGAAATAATCGATATATATATTCCCAAAACTGAAAGAATCGGTCACGATAAAGAAGAATTGAATCCCTGAAACGGCGGCAAAAGCGTATTGCCGCGCGTTGATTTCAGGGCTTTCCAATGATACATTGAAGAAGGTAAGTGGAGAGGTGGCCGAGTGGTTGAAGGCGACGGTCTCGAAAACCGTTATCTCCTTACCGGGGATCGCGGGTTCGAATCCCGCCCTCTCCGCCAAGTTATAGCTGAATTCACTGCCATCATAAGAGTTTTTTTTGAAGACCTAAACCAGTCATAAAAACTTCGAATAATTCAAAGCTTTTTATTTTATTTTTTATTTTTTAAAATTAGGGTTCTTGAAGATATCTAAACTCAGGAGGCAGGATGAACTCCTTAAGGAAAAAGGTCTATTTTAAGAAAAACAGTCGTTACGGCTATCTACTGTTTCTAATCTTCATTTTTTTACCTCTATTTGGGCTGCAACCATTACCTAAGGAACTGAAAAATTTTGCTTCCTTTATTGACCAGACAAGGCGGGAATGGAATGTTCCGGGAGTAGCGATAGCGGTAGTAAAAGAGGGCAAGGTGGTGATGGCCGACGGCTTTGGTTTTCGGAATATTCAAGAAAAACTGCCAGTCACTGCTTCCACTCTTTTTGCCATCGGTTCCTGCACCAAGGCTTTTACCGCGACCGCGGTCGGCCTTTTAGTGGACGAAGGCAAGGTCGAATGGGATAAACCGGTCCGGGATTATTTGCCCGCCTTTAAACTCCAGGACCCGGTGGCTTCACAAAGGCTGACGGTTCGAGACCTGCTTTGCCATCGTTCAGGGCTTCCTCGACACGACTTAATGTGGTATGGCTCTTCTTTTTCTCGAGAAGAGCTCTTCTCTCGTTTGTCATATCTGGAGTCGAGTAAGGACCTCCGTTATCTCTGGCAATATCAGAATTTGATGTTTATGGTGGCTGGAATTCTGGTGGAAAAGGTTTCCAACCAGAGCTGGGAGGAATTTGTTCGCCAAAGACTTCTTGAGCCTCTGACTATAAGAGAGGCCAATTTTTCGGTGGCTGAGTCCCAGCAATCCCCTGATTATTCTCTTCCGTATCAAGAATTCAACGGCCAAGTGGAGGCAATTCCCTTTCGCGCTATCGAGGCTATCGGGCCAGCCGGCTCAATTAATGCTAACGTTCAGGATATGGCTAAGTGGCTAATCTTTAATTTAAGTCAAGGTAGATATGCCGACAAACAGGTCGTCTCTGAAGCTACCCTCAAAGAGATTCATTCTCCCCAGATGGTGGTTCCTGGCCCGCTTCGCTTTCCCGAAATTCTCTATTCCAGCTATGGCTTAGGCTGGTTAATCACTCCTTATCGCGGCCATCTTTTGCTTTCCCACGGCGGAGGAATTGACGGCTTTTCGGCTCTGGTAGCCCTTTTGCCTCAAGACCAAATAGGGCTGGTAATCCTCACTAACCTGAATGGAACGCCTCTACCTCAAATTCTGAGCTATAGTTTAATTGACCGGTTGCTTCGTTTGCCGGAAATCCCGTGGAACCAAAGGTTTAAAGAAGAAGCCAAGAAAGCTAAGGAGCAGGCTGAAAAAATAAGAAAGGACAAATTCCAGGGACGAAAAGAAGGGACGAGTCCCTCTCATCCTTTAGAAGATTATGTTGGTGATTATGAAAATCCAGGTTATGGAGTGATTACAGTAACCAAAAACGGCGCTCAACTGCAAGCCCAATTTCACGCTTTCGACTTAAAGCTTACGCATTTTCATTATGATGTTTTCTGGGCCGAAAATAAAAGGTTTGGGCTGGAAGAAAAACTAAGTTTTCAGACTGACCTTAACGGCCACATCGCCTCTCTTTCTCTCCAACTTGAACCGGCGGTGAAAGAAATTGTTTTTACTCGTTTGGGCGATAAAACCATGAGAGAAAGGAGCTTTTTAGAACCGTTGGCAGGCGAGTATGAATTCCAAGGGATAACAATCAAAGTTATTCTTAAAAGAGAAGACACCCTTTCCCTCCAAATTCCTAATCAGCCCGAGCTAGAATTGGAGCCTTATAGAGGATACGAATTTAGGATAAAAAATATCCCCAATTATAGTGTTGAGTTTGTTAAAGATGAAGCGGGAAAAATTGTCGAGGCCATTCTCAAGCAGCCCAAGGCTATCGTCAGAGCGCAAAAAAAGCGGTAAGATGAAAACTTTTCCCATTATTCTGGTCGGCTTTGGTCCTGTCGGCCGGGCCTTTGCCGAATTGTTAGCCGCCAAAGCAGCTGAATTGAGGGAAAAATACGGCCTCGCTTTCAGCCTCAAGGCGATTTTGCGGCGCTCTTCAGCCTTGCTTCTTGATGAGAAAGTAGAGAATTTGGATAAAAGAGCCTTGGTAAATAAAATAAATGACCCAGGCTCCTGGAGCAGTCGGCCATCGCTTGATTCCTTACTCCACCAAGGGACACCGGGCGTCATGGTTGAAGTAACTACTTCTGACCTGAAAACCGGTCAGCCAGGCTATGACCATATAAAAAAAGCCCTTACTTCAGGCTGGCACGTGGTGACTGCCAACAAAGGACCGCTTCTGGTTTATTTCTCCGAGCTTCATAATTTGGCTAAGGAAAACAATCTTCGGCTCAAATTTAGCGGGGCCACGGCCGCTGCTCTGCCGGCCCTTGATGTCGGCCTTATTTCCTTGGCGGGCGCAGAAATTAGGCGGGTAGAAGGTATCCTTAACGGAACTTCTAATTACCTCCTGACGCGGATGGCCGAAGGGTCTTCTTATTCCGAGGCCTTAAAGGAAGCCCAGGAAAAAGGTATTGCCGAAAAGAACCCGGCTTATGATGTGGAGGGCTGGGACACAGCGGTCAAATTAGCCCTCCTTTCAGCCGCTTTTTTTGGGGTCTGTCTGAAGCTCGAGGAAATGGCAGTAGTGGGAATTAACCAGCTTACCCCTGAAGAGTTAAGGAGGGCAAAACAAAAAGGACTAAAATTTAAGCTTATCGGTTCTCTCTGGAAACAGAATGATTCAATCAGGGCTAAGGTTAGGCCAGAACTCCTTAACCCCTCGCACGCTCTTTTTTTTGTCGACGGAACAAATAAAGGCATATCTTTCGTCACCGACTCCATGGGTACTATAACTCTCATTGGCGGTCAATCTGACCCGCGGGGAGCCGCAGCCGCTTTACTTAAGGATATTATTAACATCTATCATCGATTTTAGCCTGAAAAGGCTAAATTGACCTGAAGGCTATTTTTTGATAACCTAAGTTTCCTGGCTTAAAGGGTCAGGAGCGACTTCCTCCATTTTCCTCAGACGGAGAGGTGTCCGAGTGGCTTAAGGAGCACGCTTGGAAAGCGTGTGTGTGTCAGAAAAGGCGCACCGCGGGTTCGAATCCCGCCCTCTCCGCCAGCCTTAGGTCAGGATAGATTATTTTAAAACCCGCTATTTAGCGCCAAAGAAAGGAGTTTCTTATGGACACTAAGGATTTTATAGTAATTGAAGACATCTATGGAGCTCATAACTACCATCCTCTTGATGTCGTTTTGGCTCAAGGAAAAGGAGCCTGGGTCTGGGACGTAGAAGGGAAAAAATATTTGGATTGTTTAAGCGGCTATTCGGCCGTTAACCAAGGACATTGCCATCCGCGGTTAGTCAAAAGGTTACAACAACAGGCCAAGAAATTAACTTTAACTTCCAGGGCCTTTCGCAATGACCAATGGCCGCTGCTGGCCAAAGAACTCTGTGAGCTTTTGGGTTATGAAATGGTCCTGCCGATGAATTCGGGAGCCGAAGCCGTGGAAACAGCTCTTAAGATAGCCCGCAAATGGGCCTATCAAAAAAAAGGCGTGCCCCCTGACCAGGCCGAGATTATTGCCTGCGCTAATAATTTTCATGGCCGAACAATCAGCATAATTAGCTTCTCTACCGAGCCTCTTTATCGAAACGAATTCGGGCCCTTTACTCCTGGATTTAGAGTAATACCCTATGGCAATATCGAGGCTTTGAAAGCGGCCATAAGCCTCAATACGGCGGCCTTTTTAGTTGAGCCAATCCAGGCAGAAGCCGGAATTATTATTCCTCCTCCTGGCTATCTGAAAAAAGCTTACGAAATCTGTCAGCAAAACAAGGTTCTTTTTATCGCCGATGAAATCCAAACCGGCTTGGGCCGGGTTGGCAAACTATTAGCCAGTGAATATGAAGAAATAAGGCCCGATGTTGTCGTTATCGGCAAGTCCTTGGGAGGGGGTTTTGTCCCCATATCAGCCACTCTTTCCAGCCGGGAGATTATGGGTGTTTTCAAACCAGGCGAACATGGGTCGACTTTTGGCGGCAATCCCTTAGCCTGTGCTGTGGCTCGCGAGGCCATTAAAGTAATCAAGGAAGAGAACCTACCGGAGAGAGCTTCTACCTTGGGGAAATATTTCTTAGACCAGTTGAAAACAATTAAAAGTCCTCATATTAAAGAAGCAAGGGGCCGGGGGCTGCTTATCGGAATTGAACTCAAACCAGAGGCGGGAGGAGCCCGCCGTTTTTGTGAGGCGCTGAAAGAGGCTGGCCTGCTTTGTAAAGAAACCCATGACCACGTAATTCGCTTCGCTCCGCCGCTCGTGATCAAAGAGAAAGAGCTACGCTGGGCGTTTAAGCAAGTGAAAAGGGTTTTTCGCCAGCTTAGTTGAAAAGAAACACAGTTTCTTTCTCTCTCGTGGAGGTTAGGCAATGAGGCGAACGGAATGACTTCGCTTCCTTTCAGGTTTTTTACGCCATTCCGCCTTTGTCCTTGTCTGAGCCTGTAACGCTTGCCACCCTGGTCACAAAGGTAAGCTCAAAGCCATCTACCTCTTCTTGACCATTCCCTTTGGCCAGCTTTATAAAGGTCAGTTAAATAGGCAGATGTGTAGCATGTTATATATCTTTTACCTGGTGAACTGCTGGCACCAATTTTTATTGTCTCCTCTGGCTAATTTCTAATCAAACACCCTCGACGGCCAGAGGTTTGCTCGAACGGCTCTGGGGAAGGCTAAATGTTCTATGGTTGCTTGTGCCATCCCTTATTTTTGTGTGCAAGCCGGTTAGAAAAAGCGTATTGAAAAAAATAGTTATGTTTTGTAGCCTAAGAATAGGAATAAGGAACTGTCTCAACAATTATGCCAGGCATCAAAGATTTATGCTCAAAACTGGACCAGATGAAAGAGAAAGAGGTCATAATTTTAAATTTAAGAGGGATTGTCATCAAAAAAGGACATTATATTTTTATCTCCGGGGGAAAAATGCTTAAAAAACCTGGCCTGAATTTTGCAGTTGATTTTCAAGGAATAAACTTCGGAGGAAGGTAAAGCTATGAAAAATAAAAGAATTTCGTCAAGAATAGGGGGGTTAGGCCTTTTGGTTTTAATGGTCAGTTGTGTTATTTACATACCCTACGAAGAAGGACCAGGCCGAGAGAGAGAGCCTTATACTCCTCCTGAAGTAGGGGAAAGAGTCAACCAGGTGAGGCTTTCCTTTGTTTATGATTATTTATCTCCTTACGGTTACTGGATTTATCTTTCGCCCTACGGACATGTTTGGGTACCACGGCGAGTGTCGTATAGATGGCGTCCTTATACCTATGGCCGTTGGGTCTGGACTGATTTCGGCTGGCTGTGGGTTTCTAATTATGAATGGGGTTGGCTGACTTTCCATTATGGTCGGTGGGGCTGGCACGAGCGAATCGGCTGGTTCTGGGTTCCAGGGACCATTTGGGCTCCGGCCTGGGTTATCTGGACCTGGGGAGAGCTTTATATAGGCTGGGCTCCTGTCCCTCCCGATGTCGAGTGGGTCCCTGGAGTTGGCTTTTCTGTCTGGCGATTAGAGCCCTTGCCCCAGGCCTGGGTATTCGTGGAGGGAAGATATTTTACGACTGACTATCTTGACAGGTACATATTGCCAGTGGAACGAAACCGAACTGTTTTTAATTTTGTAGTTAATAAACGAAGCTTAGCTGCAAGGGGAGCGACAATTTATAATGAAGGCGTGGCGCCAGAGCTTATCCAAAAATGGACGAAGTCAGAAGTTAGGAAATACGAGATAAGGCCGGCGTTGCGGCCGACACGAGAAGTTATTACTCTTACCACCGTCGCGGTCCACAAACCTGAGGTCATCAAAGATGAATTGGCCAAGCCTAAGGAGATTGTTGACCCCGAAAAAGTTCATGAACAATTAGCCCAGGAGAGAATTCCTGCAACCCGCTGGCAAGAATTAGAGCTCGAGCGCCGGACCTTAGAGAGGTCGCAGCGAGAAGAAGAATCATATTTGCAGAGGAAAATGGAGGAAGAAAAAAACAAGGCCCAGGACCCAAAGGTTAAACAGGAAGTCGAACGCCGGTATCAAATCCAGTTGGAACAATTAAAAAAACAGCATCAAGAAGAAAAAAGCGAGCTGTCTCAGCGCCAGGAAGAAGAGAAAAAGAAAATAGGCGGCGAGCCCGTCAGAAAGAAGAAAGAAAGGATTAATTTTTAGGCTGTTTAGAGGAGCGCCAGGTAATTAATAAAACTGAAGCCAAGATGATTATGCCGCCGCCCACCGTCCTTGTCGACGGTATTTCTTTTAATAAAAAAAAGGCTAAAATAATCCCATAAACGGGCTCTAAGGAACTAATAACCGCCGCCGTGGCCGCAGTTATTTTTTTCATCGCTTGAATAAACAGGGAATGAGCTCCTGCCGTGCAAATAACACCTAAGAAGACTAAACGGGCCAAGTCAGGATAAGAAGGCAAAGGCTGGTTGAGGAGAACCAAGGGTAAAAGAAAAATAGTCGCCCCCGCGTCTTGATAAAACGCAATGACTAAGCTGTTATATCTACGAGCCAGGCGGCGGTTGGCAACCGAAAGTAGGGCAAAACTAAAACCGGCCCAAAGACCCCAAAAGACGCCTTGGAAAGCGGGTTGAGTTGGGTTGAAAGAGGGAACAAGCCAAAAAACCCCAAAAAGACAAAACGCGGCCCCGACCAGAGTATCTGGCCGAAACTTTTCCTTAAGCCAAAGAGGTTCTAAAAAAGTAGTGAAGACAGGGAAGGTCGAATAAGCCAGCAGTCCTATAGCTACAGTTGATACCTGAATAGAGTGAAAAAAGGCTACCCAATGGAAAGCGAGAAGGGCTCCCAAGCCAAAAAGATGGAGCCCGTCGCTCCTGTTAGCTGGTTTTAAGCGGAGATGGAAAAGGCGAACACAAAGAGCTAAGCTTAGGCTGGCGAAGAAAACCCGGCCAAAAACAATGACCTGGGCCGGTTCTTTGACCCACTTGCCAAACAACCCCGCCAGGCCAAAAAGCAGGGTGGCAAAATGAGCAGCTAGGACCCCAGAAAAGGCCGGATGCCCATTTTGCTGGACTAATTTTTTTTGAGTCAATATTTTCAAATCCTTGGCGGCTATGTTATCATATAGTTTAATTTTTAGGGAAAGAAAAGGCTTTCCCCCGGATAGCGAAAATGCAAGCCTATCAAATTTTGGCGCGTAAGTATAGGCCACAAACCTTCGATGAAGTTGTTGGTCAGAGAACCGTTGTTCAGACTTTACGTAACGCCCTTGATTCTGGTCGATTGGCCCAAGCCTATATTTTTTCAGGGATGCGGGGAGTTGGCAAAACCACTGTCGCCCGAATCTTAGCTAAAGCGCTCAATTGTGTTCATGGCCCGACCTCCAATCCCTGTAACGCTTGTCCTTCCTGCGTGGCTATTCGTGAGGATAGGTCAGTCGATGTTTTAGAAATTGACGGCGCCTCCAACAGGAAAGTAGAAGAGATTGGCCCGATTCGCGATACCGCCCAGGTTAAGCCCCTTCAGAGCCGGTTTAAAGTCATTATTATCGATGAAGTCCATATGCTTTCGACGACCGCCTTTAACGCTTTGCTTAAAACCTTAGAAGAGCCGCCAGAGAGCACGGTTTTCATCTTCGCCACGACCGAGTTTCATAAGGTTCCTCCAACCATCGTTTCTCGTTGCCAGCACTTTGAATTCAGGCGGCTCTCTCCGAAGGATATTCTGGAGCACCTCCTTTTTATCGCGGAAAAAGAAAGAATTGCTCTTTCCAGGTTTGGCGCCCAGCTCATTGCGGAAGCAGCTGACGGAAGCTTGCGAGATGCTGAGAGTCTTTTAGACAAAGCCGTGGCCTTTGGTGGCCCTGAGGTCAATGAGGAACAACTTAAAGAGATTTTGGGTCTGGTACCTCGAGGAACTCTTTTCGAGGCCTCCGAGATAATCCTGGAGGGTAAAACCGAGAAGGTCTTTACTTTTATCCATAAAATTTTAACGCAGGGTTATGACCTGCGGCTGTTTTATGAGCAAGTAGTCAAGCACTTTCGAAACCTTCTTCTAATCAAGACTCTCCAGGCTGACGCCGAGCTTCTTTCTCAGACACCCGAGGAGCTACGCTGCTTGGAAAGAGAAGCTGAGAAAGCCTCGGCTATCGACTTACTCCGCTATCTTCAAACCCTGCTTCAAGCTGAGGTGGGACTTAAATATACTTCCCATCCGCAGATTTATCTCGAGACTTTATTTATCAAACTTAGCCACCTGCCTCACCTTGTTTCCCTCAAAGAAATTTTTTCTTCGCTTGAAGAGGGGAAGGGGAGGGCCTTTTTAGAGGCCTCGGGTTTGAGCCCGCTCGAGAGCTCTTTAACGGAAACGAAAGTCAATATTAACGTCGAAACCGCGTCCAGGCCTGTTATTGAAAGGCAGCTCGAAAAGGCCGAAAAAACTATTTCGGGGGAGTGGGCGGCAAAAAAGGAACTTGGTTCTGGTGAGCTAAAAGCCAAAACCAATTTTCCCGCAGCCGACGAAAGAGAAGATAAAAAAAAGGATGGAGAGGACGCTCGGGCTAGGTTTCGAGAAATAGGGAGGCCGAGGACTAAATTAGACCTTGCAGAAAAAGAGGCTGTTTTGAGTAACCCAACAATCCAGACCTTTATGTCTCTTTTTGAGGCCCGGGTGGTGTCGATTGACTCCATTCCGAAATCCGAAAACACGGAAGAGGTTTAGGGATGTTTAAAAATATTGGTGATTTACAAAGAATGCTCCAATCGGCCAAAGAAATGCAGGAGAAAATGGCCCAAGAATTGGCTGCCATGCGCGTCGAAGGCTCGAGCGGCGGCGGCATGGTTCAGGTGGTTCTTAATGGCCAGAAGAATTTAATTTCTATCCGTCTTGACCCTGAGGTAGTTAACTCAGCTGACTGCGAAATGCTTCAGGACTTAATTCTGGCCGCTTTTAATGACGCCTCAAGCCGAGTGGATGAACAAGTCAGCAACAAACTTGGGGCCTTGGGGGCTAACCTAAAAATTCCAGGTTTATTCTAATGTTTGAGTACACCGAACCTCTTTATCAACTTATTGAAGCCTTAAAAAGGTTTCCTGGCATAGGCGCCAAATCAGCTCAAAGGATGGCTTTCTATCTTCTATCTTTGCCCCTGGAGGAGGCTGACCGCTTGGCTGAAACTATCCGGGAGGCTAAGCGGAAAATCTTCTATTGCTCTATCTGTAACGGTATTACCCATATTGACCCCTGTCCCCTTTGCGCCGACACCCAACGTAACAACGAACAGTTATGCATTGTCGAAGAGCCCTATAATATTGCTTCTATAGAGAAGACAGGGGTTTTTCACGGCCGGTATCATGTTCTGCTCGGAACATTATCGCCTTTGAAGGGAAAAGGTCCGGATGAATTACACCTGGATAAGCTTTTGCGTCGCCTGGAAAAGGGTTCTTTCAAGGAAATTATCTTGGCCACGAATCCTACGGCGGAAGGGGAAGCTACTGCTTATTTTCTGGTCAACCTGTTAAAAAAGTTCCCGGTCAAAGTAACTCGTCTGGCCACTGGCCTTCCTGTCGGCTCCGACCTGGATTTTGCTGACCAAGTAACCATAAAGAGAGCGCTGGAGGGAAGAGTAGAGATTAAAGAATAGAGATTTTATTATTTCTCTTCTCGTAAATTTGTTCAATAGAGGAGGTCAAATGAAGTCGACCATTGAAATCCGATGGCACGGACGAGCGGGCCAGGGAGTAGTGACGGCCGCGGTCACTCTGGCCGATGTTCTGGCTTCGGAGGAGGGAAAGTATGTTCAAGCCTTTCCCGAGTTTGGAGCTGAAAAAAGGGGAGCGCCAATTCTAGCTTTTAATCGCATTAGTCTTAAGCCCATCCGCACTCATAGCCAGGTTTATGAGCCCGACATCGTCGTAGTTACTGACCCCAGCTTGCTCGGGCTCATCGACATCACAGAAGGGGCTAAGGACGACGCTCTTTTTCTTTTTAACACCACCTTTGATGTTTCCTTACTAAAAAAGCGATTAGGGCTTGACTCGAGGAAAGTCTATGTTCTGGATGCCTATGCCATTGCCCGGGAGGAAATTGGTCGGCCAATTCCCAACGTTCCCTTGGTCGCCGCTTTAATCAAAATTACCGGGCTTCTGGAGCCAGAAAGGTTTAAAGAGAAATTAAAAGCTTCGCTAAGCAAGAAACTGCGGAAAGAACTAGTCGAAGGAAATTTAAGGACGGTGGAGCGAGCTTTTAAGGAGGTAAAAGAAGGATGAAAAAGGAAACCTGGAAAGAACTTACCATCGGCACCATTAACCTCAACGCCGGAAATTCGGTTTCTAACCTGACCGGGACCTGGCGCTCTGGGAGAAAACCGGAATTCCGGCCTGAATACTGTATCCATTGTTTTTTCTGCTGGGTTTATTGTCCGCATTTTGCCATAAAAGTCGAAGGGGATAAAGTAGCCGGTATCAATTATGATTATTGCACTGGCTGTGGCCTTTGTGCGGAGGAATGTCCTACCAAAGAAAAGGCTATTATTATGGTGCCTGAAGAAATCAAACTGGGTGAAGGGAGAAAATCATGAAGTCCTTTAAGCCACTTAACGGAAATCAAACTATCGCCGAAGCCGTTCGGCAAGTAGACCCGGATGTGGTGGCCGCTTATCCCATTACTCCATCTACGGCCATTGTCGAAACTATTGCTCAATTTAAGGCCGATGGCATCCTCAAAGGGGAGTTTGTTTGCCCGGAGAGTGAACATAGCGCCATGAGCGTTTGCATTGGCGCGGCGGCGGCGGGAGGCAGAGTGATGACGGCCACTTCCTCCCAGGGTTTAGCTTTGATGTGGGAGATGCTCTATATCGCGGCTGGGCTGCGCCTGCCCATAGTGGCCGCCATAGTCAACCGGGCTCTTAGTGCCCCGATTAACATTCATGGGGACCATAGCGATACTATGGGGGCTCGCGATTCTGGCTGGATTCAAATTTATTCTGAAAATTGTCAGGAAGCTTATGATAATTTTATCCAGGCTTTCCGGATTGCCGAGCATCCTGAGGTCCGCACCCCAGTTCTGGTTGGGTTGGACGGGTTTATTATCAGCCATTCCACTGAAATTGTTCAGGTCGAGGACGATGAGGCGGTGCGGCAGTTTGTCGGTGAATATCTTCCTGTTTACCCGCTTTTGGATACTAGCCGTCGTTTCACTGTTGGCCCCCTCGATTTTACTGATTATTACTTCGAACATAAGCGCAACCAGATTGAAGGTATCGAAAATTCGCCCCGGATAATCGAGGCAGTGGGCCTAGAATTTGAGCAAAAATTTGGTCGAAGCTATGGTTTTTTTGAGGGCTACCGTCTCGATGATGCGGAGTTGGCAATTGTTGTTATGAGTTCAGCGGCGGGCACTGGCAAAGACGCCGTCGATGAACTGCGAGAAGAGGGGTTAAAAATTGGGTTGCTGAAGCCCAGAGTTTTCCGACCTTTCCCGCATGAGAAAATTGCTGAGGCCCTGAAAAATAAGTTAGCAGTGGCTGTTTTGGACCGTTCATCCAGTCCGGGCGCCTTCGGCGCACCCCTTTTCACTGAAATTCGCTCCGCTCTTTATGATTATGACCGAAGACCCAAGGTCATCAATTATGTCTATGGCTTGGGAGGAAGGGACATAAAGGTGGAGCATTTTAAAGAAGTGGCTCAGAAGCTGGTGCGCCTTGCCACTACCGGTAAAATTGATACCCATTGTGGCTATCTCAATTTAAGAGAGTAAAAGGAGGACTTCAATGGCGGCAGTAAGACTTAAAGATTTGGCTCAAATGGAAGACCGGCTGGTGGCTGGTCATGGGATGTGCCTTGGCTGCGGTATTCCGATTATTTTTAAGGTCATCCTGCGAGCTACCGAGGACCCGCTGATAATTTCCAACGCTACAGGCTGTCTTGAAGTTTGTACCACCATTTTTCCGCGCACGGCTTGGAATGTCACTTGGGTTCACAGTGCCTTTGAAAACGCGGCGGCCACAGCCGCCGGAATCGAAGCTATGTACCGGGCCCTAAAAAATAAAGGCCGAATCCCGGCGGAAAAAAAGATTAAATTTTTGGCTATCGGCGGCGATGGCGGCACCTATGATATAGGCCTCCAAGCTCTTTCGGGCGCGGCTGAAAGAGGCCATGATTTTGTCTATGTCTGTTACGACAATAATGTCTATGCCAATACTGGTGGTCAGCGCTCTTCAGCTACGCCTTTTGGCGCTTCAGCCACTACGGCTCCAGCTGGCGCTTCCAGTCCTGGTAAACTCCAGTCTCGCAAAGACCTGACGAAAATCATGGCCGCTCACAAGATTCCCTATGTGGCCCAAGCAAGCCCGAATAAATGGCTGGACCTGTTTAATAAGGCGAAGAAGGCTTTTGAGGTTGAAGGGCCGGCCTTTTTAAACGTTTTGTGTCCCTGTCCCACTGAATGGAAATATGAGGAATCCCAGGGCATTAAATTGGCCCAAATAGCCAATGATACTTGCGTCTGGCCGCTTTATGAGGTTGAAGAAGGCAAATATAGGCTTAATTATAAGCCCAAACAAAAGCTACCTGTAACTGAATGGCTGAAACCTCAGGGGCGATTCCGTCACCTTTTCAAAGAAGAAAATGCCTGGATCGTTGAGGCGATCCAACAGCAGGTGGATAAAGAATGGGAAGAACTTAACCAGTTAGCCGAACTAAAATAGGTTGAATCGGAGTTAAGTTCTGAAGCGAAAAGGCTTCCTTTTCAACTTTTTGGTTCTCCATTATCCTGCAAGGGAAGCAACGACGCTCCAGGTTGGTCGTATTCCTGTTTAGATTTTCCCCGCCGTGTCTCCTTCCTGCTTCTTCACGGTGGCAGCCTAAGCAACCTTTATCTGTTTGGAAGGGAACCATTTTTTCCTCAGGAGCAAATTAAATCTAAACCTAGAGCCGGATTATTACGGCTTGCGTGGGGTGAATTAAACTGGGGTAACCTTAAAATAGGGTAATAACCCCGATTAGGTTCAAATTCATCCTTCGTTTCACCCCAAAGGGCGATAGACCTAATTTAGCCTTTGACGCAAAATTTATTTTGTCATAGGGACCAAGTCTGCAATTAAAGGAGATTTCGCATGATAAAAAGTCCCAAAGGGGTGATGGCGATAATCTTCATTTTAATTGGCTTGTTTATGATAGTAGGTCTGACATTTTCTGCCGATAAAAAAATGCGAGTTATTGCCGACAGAGCTAATCTCCACCTTAGTCCTGATGAGAAAAGTCCGATTCTGGATATTATAGAAAAGGGAGCAATTGTTGGCTTGCTTTCTCCAGGCAAGTTTAAATTTTCTTGGTATTACGTGAGCTATAAATCTTCGGCAGGGGTGACAAAATCAGGTTATATACAGGAAACAGCCGTGGAACCCCTCTTCCAGGCGCAAAGGATAATCACCATCAAGGGTGACGAAGGCTCGCTTCTATTTTACTCGCCCTTAGGTCATCTGGAACCAGACCTTTGGGGAGTGTCCAAAGAAAAGATAATTGCAATCGAAGGCAAGCCTGAAAACGAGAGGCGGTTGGAGAATCTTGAGGTATTAGAATATAACCACAGCCTTAGGGGCTATGAAACTCATCTGGATTATGTTTTCAGCGATAATCGCTTGATTCAGGTGCGGCTCGAGCTCTGGCAAGTGGCGGGAGAGAAGAACGCTGCCTTGCAGACTTATGACCAAATCAAAGGCTATCTTCAAGAAAAGTTTGGCCCGCCGTTTGAGGATTCAGTTAACTGGGAGAACCCGACTTTTAAGTATGATGAGCTCAGCTGGGGCTATGCCGTCAGCTTAGGCCATCTCAATTATCAAACCCGCTGGATTTCCGCCAACCTAGAGCTGCGGCTGCAACTTAGAGGTGAGAATAAATCAGTACTCCTTGAATTCGAAGGTACTCAAGCTGATTTTCGAGAAGTGGCCAAAAAAATTGCCCGAGGAAGCTCATCCCATCTTAATTGGCCACTCCCTTAGGGCCAATAGTTAAAAACACGGCTCGTTTTAAATCGACGACGGTGGAAATAAAGGCAGAAATCTCCTCCCAGCCAAGGTTGTCAATCTTATTCAGAATAAAATTTTCAAAATCAATTCCCCAGCCAAAACCTGAATAAAGAGCCAGAGCCTCGGCTCGCGGTTTTTTCATCTCCTGGCTCTTATAAACTGAAAAACGGTAAGCCTCGCGACCTATTTCCACCTCTTCTGGAGTCAATCCATTCTGGGCTATAGCTTCTATCATCTCTTGAAGCTTTTCTTTGGCCAAGGAGAGCTTGGTAGATAAGGTCTTAAGATAAATAAAAAGGCAGCCCCCCGATTTCATAAGAATGGCCTTGGAACCGACTTCGTAGGCCAATTTTTCCCGCCAGCGCAGCGGCCAGACTTTCGCTTCCGGACCACCTCCGAGGCTCTGTTCTAAAATATGAGCCAAAACAAAATTGTCCTGAGTTAGCGGAGGCAAAGGGAAGGCGACGGCCAAATAAGCCGTCGTGGCCTCTTTTTCCAAGTTAATTTCCTTATTTTCAGGCAGCTGAATTTCGGGAAGCGGAGGGGTTATTGTTTCTCCCTTGGTCCAACCTCCAAATGTAGCCTTAATCACAGACTTGATTTTTTCTGGTTCCAGGTCAGAAACAACCGAAAGGATTAGGTTCGAACCAACAAAATGCCGGCGATAATAAGCGGAAACATCCTCTCCCTTAATCGCCTCGACGGATGCTTCTGTTCCGAAGCTACTGGCTCCATACCCTTTGGGCCCAAAAAAGGCAGCAAGTAAAGAAGCTTCAGCTAGAGAGTCGACGTCGTCGGTTTCCTTCTTTTGGCTATTTTTCATTATCTGTTTTAAGCTGCTTATCCTAATCCCAGAAAAAATAGGCCGGCTTAGAGTGCGATGAATAAGCCTTAGCGTAGGTTCAAATTGCGCGGAAGGGCATTCCACTGAAATCAACAGAAAATCACCGCGAGAGGAGACCCTGGTCTCGGCTCCGGTTTTCATAAATTCCCGAAGATAACCAGAATCAGGCGGGTCGAGCCCCAGTCGAAGCACTAAATAACCTAAACCCTCCTTGCCAGGGGGTTCAGTTAGCCGGCCACCACTGGCGAGGAGGCAAAGGGCCGTCAAATTATTAATTTCATTTTTATCGATGATTAAGGTGAGCCCATTTTCTAAAGTTGTAACCTCTGCTCCGAGCAAAAAGACCTGAAAAAAGTGAAGGGGGAATAAGAGAAAAAAACAGGTCAAAACCTTGAAGGTCAGGCGAGAAAAAAAGGATTTGCGCTGTCTCCAATATCTCGGTCCAAAAGCCATCTTGTTTTCCCTTTATTTTTCTTTTTCAGCTTTTTTCTTCTGGTTGATAACAACAACGACTGCCTCGGGCCGGCCCAGATACCGAGAAGCTGTCTGGCGGAGGTCGGAAGATTGGAGCCGGTCAATTGTTTCTAAGTAAGAAGGCAACTGGATTTCTCCTAACAATAAAAGATAGCTTGCGACTGCAGCCGCCAAGGATAAGCCGTCCTCTAAGGACCTGGCGGCGTTCAACTTAACCAGGTTCTTGGCACTTTGGAGAAAGTCATAAACATAATCTCTGGTTTCTCCTAGAACATCATCAGGAGAAAAATTTTCCCGATAGAGCTGACGCAGGAAACGGAGAGCCTCGTTTTCCGCGCTGGAGGCATATTTGGCCTCGACAGTTAAATGAATTAAAAACACTCCACTAAATTGATGGGAATAATAGGAAATGGCTAAATTAGCCAAAGGGACTCTTCTCGCGGCCAGGGCTAAGGCCAAAAGAGGGTTAAGACCTCGGCCTAAAATAGCAGTTAATAAATCAAAAGAGTACTGCTCTACCTGGCTGAAGTTGGGCGCTCTAAAGGCAATAAGCAAATGGCTTTGTGACTCATCTAATTCCTTGGTGATACGAGTCGTTTTGGCCAACGGAGCCGGGGAGCCGATAGGCGGGCGGCTAACTTTATCGCCTTTGAGTTGACCAAAATAATCCCTGATTATCTTCTCGAGCTGGCCTCGGTTCAAATCGCCAACTACAGTCAGGGCACAATTCGCTGGGGTATAATAACGATGATAGGCTTCCATAACCTTCGCGGCTGTGAGCTGGCCAATTGTTTCCTTTGTCCCGATAAGGGGATGAGCGTAGGGATGGTCCGGGAAAAGATTTTCATAAGCGATAGAAACAGCCAGAGAAAGAGGTTCTGAAGCCTGCAGGTTCATTTCCTCGAGAATGACCTCTTTTTCTTGCTCAAGCTCTGCTTCCTCCAATTGGGCGTTAAAAACGAGGTCGATAAAATCCTGAAGCCCCACGGCCAACGCCTTTGCCGGCAAAGAAAGTTCAAAAAGAGTTAAGTCCCGGCTGGTATGGCCGTTGACCCAAGCGCCCTTTTGCCGGAGGGAACGATTAATTGCCTCAATACTCTTGGACCTTGTTCCTCGAAAAAGAACCACGTGTTCAAGACAGTGGGCCAGCCCATAAGCTTCGGGGGTTTCATCTCTTGAGCCAAAACCAACTGCCAGGACTAAATGGACTAAGGGAGAATTGGGGCGGTCAATTAGAAGTACCCGCAGTTTGTTATCTAAGGTAAAGGCAACTTCCTTGGGCTCGGGAGGCTGGGGGGACGAAGGGAAAAGGCCGAGGGGCTCTAAAATTAGCGGCGATAAAATAGTCGAGGCTAAAATACCGAGGAGGCTAATAAAAAGGAATTTCTGGCAGCTCTGTGATATAAAACCCATTTTCAAATCTGGGCTAGAAATAGTGTTCTGTGTCCTTTTTGATACTTTAACCATCTTATCAGGGACTGTCAATTATTTAGGGGAATGTTCTTAAAAAGTGGTGGTATCAAGGGCTTTTTTATCATGAATATTCAGCTTTTTTCGCTTTAAATGAGATTTTTTTTAGTTGGGGAAGAGGGGGATTCTATAATGCATTACGCTAATTCCCTTTTATAGGCCAGAAGGGCCATAAATTGTCCTTCAATCTCAAAGCGGGTCTATGTTCGGCTTCTAATCTTGTATCCCCTTGTTTTTAAAAGAAATAGAGCCGATATAAGCTTAATAAATCACCATCCTTTTGGCGAAAGAACCCCATTTAGGGTCAGCCGCGAAAAGTGAAGCAAAAATCCTACGCTTTAATCTAATTCGGGGTTCATTATTTTGCCGCCAGCGCTCTTATTTTTTCGAAACAGTTCACCCCTCTGGCTAAATTGTTGATAAGTATTTCTCGGAGAAAAAGAATTAATTGGAAGTGTTAAATTTAAGAATTAAAAATTGCTTCCGCTTTAAAATAAACCTGGAATGAGCGAAATCGATAAAGTTTATCTTTCTTTTTTAAAGGAGCTTCGCCGAGTTTCGACTGAAACCTCCCTAAGCCTAAAAAAATATGTTAAAATGGCTATTGGCAATAAAAGCCGCAATTACGGATAAATTAAATTAGGGAAGAGGGAATGAAAAATAAAGGGCCAATTGCCCGGGTGCTCATTGTTGATGACGAGGAGGGTATTCGCAAATCTCTGCGAATGATTCTTGCCTATGAAGGCTACGAAGTCCTGGAAGCGGCCGACTCAGAAGAAGCCCTTAGCTTGTTAGAAGAAGTAGCCCGAATTGACGTGGTTCTTCTTGATGTCAAACTGCCAGGAAGAAGCGGTCTTGATGTTTTAGCCGAGGTAAAAAAACGGCCCTTCCCGCCTGAAGTAATTATGATTTCAGGCCATGGCACGATTCAAACCGCGGTTGAAAGCACCAAGCTGGGAGCTTTTGATTTTCTCGAGAAACCCTTAGAAAGAGACAGGGTTCTTCTCAGCCTGCGCAACGCTCTTTATCAAAACCGGTTGCGCCGCGAATATTTCGACCTTCGCTGCCGCACGGAAAAACGGTACGAACTTATCGGCAATCATCCGTTAATGAAAAAACTCTGGGAGGATATTTTGCGCGCCGCGCCAACGAATGCCACGGTTCTTATTCATGGCGAGAGTGGCACCGGCAAAGAACTCATTGCTCGAGCTATCCATGAGAATAGCCTAAGGGCTAAGGAGAAGTTTATTCAGGTTAATTGCGCCGCCATCCCCGAAGAACTGATTGAAAGCGAGCTCTTCGGTCATGAAAAGGGGGCTTTCACCGGCGCTACTGAAAAGAAATTGGGCAAATTTGAGTTGGCTGACGGCGGAACGATCTTTTTGGATGAAATTGGGGACATGAGCCTTAAAACCCAATCCAAGGTTCTCCGCGTTTTGGAACAAGGCGAAGTTCAGCGAGTCGGCTCAAGCCGGATAATTAAGGTCGATGTGCGGGTGATAGCCGCAACCAACAAGAACTTGTCGGCCGAAATTCGGGCCGGCCATTTCCGGGAAGACCTCTATTTTCGACTTAATGTTATTCCTATCACTTCCCCTCCGCTCCGTGAGCATCGCGAGGATATCCCGCTCCTGGTTGATTACTTTGGCCGTTTATTTGCCGAGGAGAACAATTTTCGGCCAAAGCGGTTTTCGGCTGAAGCCCTCGAGGCGATGAAACAATATTCTTGGAAGGGGAATGTTAGAGAATTAAAGAATTTGGTGGAGAGGCTGTTGATCATGGTGGAGGGTGAAGTCATTGAAAGATATCATCTGCCAGATTACGTTCAAGGAAAGTCCGCACCGTCCTTGCCTGTCGATAAAATGGCCAAAACACTCCAAGAATTCCGTGAAGCAGCCGAAAAAGCTTTTATCCTGACTAAATTAGAAGAAAATAATTGGAATATATCTAAGACTGCCCGAGCCATTGCGACGCCTCGCAGTAACCTCTACAAAAAAATGGCCCAATATGGTATAAAGATAGTGGTTGGAGCCGATGAGGCGGTTGCTCCTCCTTCGTCTTCAGATAAAGGAGGGGAGGAAAGTCCGAACTCCACAGGGCAGGATGGTCGCTAACCGCGACTCCGGGTGACCGGAGGAAAGTGCCACAGAGAACAGACCGCCGAAGGGAAGCTTATTAAGTTTCCTCAGGCAAGGGTGAAACGGCGAGGTAAGAGCTCACCGCCTTGATGGTGACATCAGGGGCAAGGCAAACCCCATCCGGAGCAAGACCAAACAGGCCCCCGTTGAGGTGGCCCGCCTCCTGGGGGCGGGTAGGTCGCTTAAGCTTCTGAGCAATCAGAAGACAAGACGAATAACCGCCCTCGCCCGCCAGTCGGCGAGAACAGAATTCGGCTTACGGTCGGCTCCAACCAATTTTCTTAAAGGGTCCTTTTCATTTTAAGGGGTTAAAAATTGGTGCCAACTAGGTACGCCCCATGTCGAGTATTTAAAATAAATTCTCAAAGAACAGAGTCAAACAACTATTCGCCCTTATTGAGGGCAATGTATAGATTCGAGTGACTGGCCAAGAGGACTTAGATTGTTTCAAGAGTGTGCCTATGACCAGGGAGGCAAATTTCGGCTGCTTTAGGGGGAGTGTGAGGACGAAACGACGCCAAAGTTCAGAAACGAAGTAAAGTTATTTTAAACGCCTCATTTCCCAGCCCCATAAGAACGAAGATAACCTTTTAACTTAGGGGAGAGAAGAAGTAGTCAGAGCTTGGCGAATGAGACTTATCAATCTGGCAGGAAAGAGACCTAACTGAAAAACGCCGTATAGACAGAAAAAGATGACGATCAGAAGAAGAGGTGGTTCAGCTTTCATAGCAGGTAGAGCAGGGGCCTCTTTGATCATATACATATGAACGATTACTCGCAGGTAATAATAAACCGAGACTAAGGAGGCCAGGACAGCGATAATGATTAATGAGGTAAAACCCTGCTTCACCGCCGTGCTGAAGATATAAAATTTAGCCAAGAACCCGGCGGTCGGCGGGAAGCCCGCCAGAGAAAGAAGAAAAACTGACATGGCCGCTGCCAGCCACGGCCTTCGTTCTCCCAGGCCGTTGAAATCTTCTAGTTCATGAAATTCCTGTCCCTTGGCACTCAAGGCTACCAGAACGGCAAAGGCCCCGACGTTCATAAAAAGATAAGCCAGTAAATAAAAGGTTAAACCCTGGCCATCACGAGATAAAAGAGCAATAGCGAGGTAGCCAGCGTGGGCAATTGAAGAATAAGCTAAAAGCCGCTTCACATTTTTCTGGCGAAGCGCAATCAAATTACCAACGACCATCGTCAGGACACTCAAAATCCAAAGGATGGTCTGAATACTGCTAACATCTGCCTCTATTTTCATAATGGAATAAAAAAGTCTAAAAAGGACCAGGAAACCCGCCGCCTTGGGCCCGACGGAAAAAAAGGCGGTAATAGGCGTCGGCGCTCCCTGATAAACGTCAGGCGTCCACATGTGAAACGGAACCAGGGCCACTTTAAAACCGAAACCAACAAGGAGAAGGCAAAGACCGGCGAGAAAAAGAGGTGATTCCAGCTTATCAGTCGCCAGCGAAGTCAACTCTTGCAGGTTTAAACTCTGATTTTGCGCCGAAAAAAAGGCTAATCCAAGAACAATAAAGGCTGAAGCCAAACTGCCCAAAAGAAAATATTTGATGGCTGCTTCCGATGACTTTTCGTCGTGTTTTTTCATCCCGGCCAAAACATAACTCGCTACCGACAATGTTTCTAGACCGAGAAAAATAACGACCAAGTCTTCAGAGGAAGCCATAATCATCAAACCGGTAATGGCCAAAAGGAGCAAAGAGAAGAACTCTCCACGGTTAAAACCATGGTCAACCATATAAGGGAAAGAAAGAAGAATGACCAAGATTCCGGCTAAGGAAAAAAGGACCATAAAAATAATCGCCACATTATCCATTATGTAAGCACCAGAAAAGTAGGTAGCTGTTTTTTCCCACCAATTAAGAGCCAGGAATATTGAGCCAATCAGCGCCGTGATGGCGACCGTGGCGTGCCAGATGCGTTGAGACCAGCGGCCGAAGGCTTCTAAAAGAAGGATAAGTAGTGAAGCCAGAAGCACCAGAAGCAGAGGGGCGAGAGAAGCTAATTGATTCATGGCTTCTTTATTCCCTTGTTATTAGCGTTTTCCTCTGATTGATTATTGAGGATGAGGCCATCACTTAAATCAGCACTTTCAGAAACAACGGACACTAGCGGGTGGGGCGGTGCGTGGAACACAAAATATTTTTGTCGCTCCTGAATTTTCTTAAGGAAAAGATTAACTGAGGTGTCCATTTTTCTCAGGAAAAAATTAGGATAGAGGCCAATCCAGAACATCATCAGAACCACCGGCGCTAAATATATAATTTCGCGCTTGTTCAAGTCGCGAAACGAGCGGACATAATCATGAACGATTGGCCCATGCATGACTCTCTGGTACATCCACAAAAGATAGCCAGCCGCCAAAATAACTGTGCTGACCGCAAAATAAGCCATTACCTTATTAACCTGGAAGACGCCAAAAAGGCAGAGGATTTCGCCGACAAAGCCGTTTAGCCCTGGTAGGCCTAAGGAGGAAAGCATACAAACTAAAAAGAAAGCTGATAAAACCGGCATCTGCCGACTGACGCCTCCGTAATCTTTGATCAGCCGCGTATGCGCTCTTTCATAAAGAATGCCCACAATCAAAAACAGCGCACCCGTGCTCAACCCATGATTAACCATCTGAATTATCGAACCCTCGATAGCCTCCGGATTGAGAGAAAAAAGGGCTAACATAATAAGGCCCATATGGCTAACACTTGAATAGGCTACCAAGGATTTAACATCTTTTTGAATCAGGGCCATTAGGCCGCCGTAAATAATCCCTATCAGGCTTAAAACCATCAACCAGGGAGTGAACTTGGCCAAAGCCTGAGGAAAGAGAGGCATAGCCAACCTTAAAAAACCATAAACACCCATCTTGAGGAGGACGGCCGCCAGGATAACAGAGCCCGCGGTGGGTGCTTCCACGTGGGCGTCGGGTAACCAGGTATGGAATGGAAACATCGGAACCTTAATCGCAAAGGCCAAGGCAAAAGCTAAGAAGAGCCAAGTTTGTACCTTGGGCAGAAGGATCATTTTGGTCAGGTCGGCGAATTCGAAGGAATAAATACCGGTAGCCCGGTAGTAGAAGCTATAAAGAACAAATATCGCTACTAGCATGAGTAAGCTTCCCAGCATGGTAAAAAGAACGAATTTGATGGTAGCGTAGATTCGCCGCGGGCCTCCCCAAAGACCGATTAGAAAATACATCGGGATAAGCATCACTTCCCAGAAAACATAAAAAAGGAACAGATTCAAGGCGACGAATACTCCGATAATCCCGGTCTCCAAAAAGAGCAAGAATAAATGATATTCCTTGACTCGCTGGTCAATGTAGCGCCAGCCTGAAAGAATGGCGATGGGGAAGAGGAAGGTAGTGAGAAGAATCAGAAGCAAACTCAATCCGTCAACCCCAACATGATAATTAATGCCGTAGCCAAGCCAAGCCGCCTTTTCGACCAATTGAGGTTCAGCTTGGCTGGCGTCAAAATTAACCAGAAGAACAAGGGACAGCCCGAACGTGACAACCGAAACCAAAAGGGCGATAAGCCGGGACCATTCTTTTCTTTCGCCTGGAATAAAAATGAGGATAACCGCACCGGCCAGAGGCAAAAAAGTGATTAACGAAATTATTGGTAGATTCATTTTAAAATATAACCAAACCTAATATTAGCGCCACTCCTATAAGGAAAATAAGAGCGTAATCCCTCACTTGCCCAGTTTGAAACAGGCTCAAAATCCTCCCGAAAAAGGCCGTCAACCGGGCCGAGCCATTAACGGCCCCATCAATTACTGGCAGGTCAAAGCCATAATAAATCGCCTCAGAACCACGAACCAAGGGTTGAACAAAGGCCGCCTCATAAATTTCATCAACATAGTATTTATTGAGAAGAAGGCGATAGAAACGAGGAAAACGACGGACCAGTTGATGGGGAAGCAAGGGTGATTTTTGATAAAGCAGGTAGGCGAGGGCGATGCCGGTTAGGGCGACCGCTACCGAAACGATGATTAAAAGCCATTCCATACTCAGAGTTAGATGAGCTTCGGCTTTTCCTTTTATAACCGGCTCTAAGAATTGTTCAAACCAGTTTAGGTTATGACCAAAGACTACGGGCAGGCCAACGTAACCAGCGACCACGGAGAAAAAGGCAAGAATAATTAACGGAATAGTCATTACAGGAGGCGATTCGCGGAGATGATGTCGAACTTCAGCTGAGAAGCGTTCCTGGCCGTGAAAAGTGAGGAAAATAAGGCGAAACATATAAAAGGCTGTTATAACCGCGCCGACAAGGCCGAGAGCCCAAAGAAGGTATTTGCCTTGAGCATAACATTGCGTTAGGATAGCGTCCTTCGAGAAGAAGCCCGAAAAGAAGGGAACGCCAGCAATAGTGATCGCGCCGATTAGAAAAGTGGGGTAGGTGAGCGGAAGATATTTTTTTAGTCCGCCCATTTTCCTCATGTCCAACTCACCAGAAAGGGCATGCATCACGCTGCCCGCAGCCAAGAAAAGAAGACTCTTAAAAAAGGCATGGGTATAAAGATGAAACATACCCGCAGCATAGGCGCCGACTCCACAACCAAGAAACATATAGCCAATCTGAGAAATCGTCGAATAGGCGAGGACGCGCTTGATATCATTCTGAGTTAGAGCAATTGTTCCGGCATAAACAGCGGTTAAGGCCCCGATTATCGCTATCACGTCAGAAGCAGCGGAGGAGTAACTGTAAAGCAGGTTGAACCGTGAAACCATATAAACGCCCGCCGTTACCATGGTCGCCGCATGGATCAGAGCACTTACAGGGGTCGGACCTTCCATAGCATCAGGCAACCAAACATAGAGGGGAATCTGAGCTGATTTTCCCGTGGCCCCGATAAACAACAACAGGCCGATGAGTGTGGCCAAAGCCGGAGAAACTTGACCGCTCAAAAGGGCATGGTTAATCTCCGGAAAAGAAGCTGTTTTCAAGTTAATAATAAGGAAAAAGATACCCAGTATAAAGGCAGCGTCGCCAATCCGGTTAACGATAAAGGCTTTTTTGCCGGCGCTGGCCGCCGCCGGTTTTTCAAACCAAAAGCCGATTAAAAGATAGGAACAAAGGCCGACTCCTTCCCAACCGACGAACATCAGGACGACATTCTGAGACATAACCAGGAGGAGCATGGCGAAGGTAAAAAGATTGAGTAGGCTAAAATAACGGGTGTAACTTCTGTCTTCGGCCATATAACCAACGGAATACACATGAATAATAAAACCAACACCGCTTACCACCAGCACCATGACTGCCGTTAACGGGTCAAACCAGAACGTAAAATCTATCTGAAACTGGCCAGAGTGAATCCAGGAGAAAAGAGTCTTAACCAAGGCCGGCCCTTCCGTCTCGAGGTGAGATTGGTTTAGAGAGAGAAAAGCTTTTAGCCCAAAAAGAAAAGAAAGAAAGACAGCCAGTGGAGCCTGGATAGAAACATATTTTTTGGGCAGCCAGCGGCCAAAAATAACCAGAATAAGAGAACTAACCGCTGGAAAAAAGGGGATTAACCAAAAATACTCACTCATCCTAACCCTTCAGCTGATTAATCTCCTCAGACCTGATATTTTTTTTCTGGCGATAAATCAAAAGGATGATGGCCAAGCCGACCGCCGCTTCGGCCGCGGCCACCGTAATTACGAAGAAAACAAGCACTTGACCGGCCAGAGACCCCCAGAGTTTGGCGGCCGCCACGAGGGCTAAATTGGCTCCATTGAGCATTATTTCGATGGCCATAAATTGGGTAATCAAGTCGCGTTTGATTAAAAAGGCCACCCCGCCCATCGAGAAAAGCACACAGCTCAGAATAAAAAATGAGGCTGGCGGCATTAGTCCTTCTCCTTCCTGCGTGCTAAATAAAGAGAGCCGACAAGGGCGGCCACGATGAGGATGGAAGTAATTTCAAAAGCATAAAGATATTTAGTGAAAAGAATTTGTCCCAAGGCCCTCGGGCTACCAAAATCAGGCTCGGCGCTGCTGTTGACCGAAGGAAGAGAACGCAGAACAAAAAGTAGTTCTGTGAGGACAACAATCATGAGCCCCGCGCCAAGCCAATATATCCATCTTTTCTTGGCAGCCGGTAAAGGCTGACGAAGGTCGATCATCATGATCACAAATATAAAAAGGACCATGATGGCGCCGGCATAAATAATAATTTGAACCGCCGCAATAAAGGGAGCATTAAGCAAGGCAAAGAGGCCGCCTAAGGCGGTGAATGCTACGGCCAAGAAAAGAGCGTTGTGGGCTTGGTGCCGAGAAAAGATCATCCCCATAATTGCGGCCAAACTAACGATGGCGAAAAGGAAAAATAAGAACGCAGCCATTTTTTCGGCCATCAATTATATTTATGATTAAAAATCGATGTCAAGAAATTTTGTCAAACAAGATTAAAAATCTTTGGTCTAAAGAGTATTCTCCTTTGACAGGAGCAAAAAATGTGGTATAATTTCGAAGAACGCGGGGTAGAGCAGCCTGGTAGCTCGTCGGGCTCATAACCCGGAGGCCGCTGGTTCAAATCCAGCCCCCGCTATTTTTTTTAACTAAGTTTCCGAAATTCTCCTTCCTTATGCGACTTAATTATTGGTGAATTTTATATGGTTTCATCTATTTTTATTGCCCGAAATGGCGAGTTTTTCCCGATGCGAGTCTTAATCATCGAGGATGAAGCCATAGTGGCCATGGATTTGGCTTTTCTCGTCCGTTCTCTTGGCGCTAAGGAAGTTCAGGTGGCCTCTTCGGCCGAAGAGGGTTTAAGCTGGCTTAAGACAAAAAGGCCAAACCTGATTTTTATGGATATTAAACTAAAAGGAAGACTGGATGGCATCGAGGCCGCTAAGATAATTCAAGCCAACGGTCCTTACCAGCTTGTTTATATTACAGCCTATAATGATGAGCTAATTTTAAATAGAGCCCGTCAGGTTCCGCACTTAGGAATTATCAATAAGCCTTTTGTGACGGCTGAAATCAGCCAATTTTTCACCCAACTCCGCCCTTAGATAGAAGGAATTCCCACCGCCCAGCCTATCGTTTTTTGAACCGGAAATAAAAATCCAAAAAAGAAGGTCTTATTCTCTCAGAGTTTGAGCCTGGAGGTGAAAATCTTTGCCTCCGGAAAAGATTTTTTTAATATCATTTGAATGAATTGATTAGGGCGCAGAGGGAAAAAAGACTTGACAAAAGCTCTAATATCTGATATTTTACATATCAGATATAAAAACGACGATGCGTAATCCTCGGCTAACTTTTAAATCTCTCAAAGAACAGGTCTACGATTATCTCCGGCTCCAGTTACGCCGCGGTAGGCTAAAACCAGGTGAAGAAATCAAGATGGAGGAAACAGCCCAATCGCTGGGAATCAGCAAGACTCCCTTAAGAGATGCTCTTCTGCAATTAGCTATGGAAAACTTTGTGACGATCAAACCACGGCGGGGGGTAATAGTCAACCCGCTCACTCTTGAGGAGATTAAAAATGCCTATGAGGTCATCGGTGCCTTGGAAAGCTTGGCTATTCTGAGAGCTGGTCCTAGCATCAGCGAAAAAGATTTAGAAACCATGTTAAAGCTTGTTGAAGGAATGAAAAAAGCTCTCAGCCGAGACGACTTTGATACCTATTATGAGCGTAATCTTGAATTTCATAATGTTTATTTATCCCGTTGTCATAATCCCGAATTAAATCGCATCGTCAACACCCTCAAAAAAAGACTTTACGATTTTCCCCGTCAGCCAGCCTATATCCGGGAATGGGAGGAAGCCTCAATAAGGGAGCATGAACATCTGCTCGGTTTTCTGCAACGAAAGGATTATGAGGCGGCCGCCCGATTTATTCGGGACGTCCACTGGTCCTTCGAAGTTCAAAAAAGTTATATCTTAAAATATTACCCGGTAGAAAAAACCGCGACTGGGGGTGAACTTTGACTCAGGGGATTGTGTTCGACATCAAAAAGTACGCCCTCCACGACGGACCTGGAATTCGAACAACTATTTTTTTCAAAGGTTGCCCCCTTCGCTGCCTCTGGTGCCATAATCCAGAGGGCCAAAAAATCGGACCAGAGCTTATGCTTCGACTCAACCGCTGCCTTGATGGCTGTCAGCTCTGTTTAGAAAAATGCCCTCAAGGGGCAATCTCTAAACCCGGCGTCTCGCCCCTAATCGAGGCGCAACGCTGCGATTGTTGTGGCCTCTGTGCCGAGATTTGCCCCTCAGAAGCCCTGGAAATAGTAGGCAAGAAAATGACGGCTGCTGAAGTAATGGCCGAGGTCATGAAGGATTCTCCGTTTTATGAGGAATCTGGGGGCGGCGTGACCTTCTCTGGAGGTGAACCGCTTCTTCAAGCTGAGTTCTTAGAGGAACTTCTCGAACTCAGCAAGAAAAATCGGCTCTCAACCACAGTTGATACCTCAGGCTATGCCCCCTTTAAAGTTTTCAAGCGAATTTGGACGTTGGTCGACCTCTTTCTTTATGACCTGAAATTAATGGACCCGGAAAGACACCGCTTAGCTACAGGTTTAAGAAATGAACTAATATTAGAAAACCTGATAAGCTTAGCTCGGCTCACAGATAAAGTCGTTATTCGCATTCCCGTCGTTCCCTCAATCAATGATGATGAAGCCAATTTAGTTCAGATGGCCTCTTTTATTTCCTCTCTCCCCCCGATTAAGGGCATAGAGCTTTTGCCTTACCATTCTTTTGGTAAGGAAAAATACACCCGCTTGGGCCGCAGTTATCAATTAGCTGAGCTTAAAAAGCCTTCGCTTGAATCCATGGAAAAAATCGCCCATTTTTTTAATAAAACTAAATTGCCTATCTCCATAGGAGGTTAAGGATGAATCAAAGAATTGCCCGTCTCAGGGAAAAGAGTCTTAACACTAAACCTTATATCACTCCCGAAAGAGCCTTGCTTTTGACTGAATTTTATCAAGAGAATAATGACCCGACCCTTTCTCCGGCGGTAAAAAGAGCTCTGGCTTTTCGTCATCTCTTAGAAAAAAAAGCTCTTTGGCTCGACGAAGGCGAGCTTATTGTCGGCGAAAGAGGGCCGGCTCCTAAGGCCACTCCGACTTATCCTGAGGTCACCTGCCATTCTTTACAGGATTTAGAGATTCTTAACAGCCGTCGCAAAACCCCCTTTCTGGTAGAGGAGGAAACAAAAAGAATCTATAGAGAAAAAATCATTCCTTTTTGGCAAGGGAAAACAATCAGAGAAAAAATCTTTGCGGAGATGACCGCGGAATGGAAAGATGCCTATGAAGCTGGCATCTTCACCGAGTTCATGGAGCAGCGGGCTCCAGGCCATACAGTCTTAGACGATAAAATATACCGGAAGGGCTTTAAGGACCTAAAAAGGGATATCGCGGCTTCAAGACGCCGGCTGGATGAATTCAATGACCCGGAAGTCTTAAAAAAAAGGGAAGAGTTGAAGGCCATGGAAATTGTGGCGGACGCTCTCATCATGTATGCCCACCGCTATGCCCAAAAAGCCCGAGCATTAGCTGCCGAAGAAAAAGACCCTCAGCGGAAGGCCGAGTTGGAACGCCTGGCTGAAATTTGTTCTTGGGTACCCGAAAACCCGCCCCGTGATTTTTGGGAAGCTCTGCAATATTACTGGTTTGTTCATCTTGGGGTTATAACCGAACTCAACACTTGGGATTCCTTTAATCCTGGCCGCTTAGACCAGCATCTTTATCCTTTTTATAAAAAGGGGTTAGAAGAAGGCACTTTGACGGAAGAAAAGGCGAGAGAGCTGCTCCAGGCCTTCTGGATTAAATTTAATAATCAGCCCGCTCCTCCTAAGGTGGGTGTCACCGCGGAAGAAAGCGCCACCTATACTGATTTTTGCCTGATTAATCTGGGCGGGGTTAAAAATGACGGCGCGGATGGAGTCAATGAACTTTCTTTCTTAATATTGGATGTGATTGAAGAAATGCGTCTCATCCAGCCCAGCTCGATGGTGCAAATCAGTAAAAAGACCCCGGACGAATTCCTGTTGCGCGCTCTAAAAATCCTTAAAACTGGTTTCGGCCAGCCGTCTATTTTTAACACCGACGCCATCATTCAGGAAATGCTGCGTCAAGGAAAATCTTTGGAAGATGCTCGGTCGGGTGGGGCGAGCGGTTGTGTGGAGGCTGGAATTTTTGGGAAGGAAGCTTACATCTTGACAGGATATTTTAACCTGCCCAAGGTCCTTGAAATCACACTGAACAACGGCATTGACCCCAGGACCGGCAAAAAAATCGGCTTGGAAACTGGAGACCCCAGAAATTTTAAAACTTTCGACGAGCTGCTGTTGGCTTTCGAGCGGCAGGTGAGACATTTTATTGATATTAAAATTCGTGGCAACAACATTATCGAAAGGATTTATGCGGAATATCTGCCCGCCCCGTTCCTTTCCTTGCTGATTGACGACTGTATTGACAAAGCCAAAGATTATCATGACGGAGGTGCCCGCTATAATACCTCTTACATCCAGGGGGTTGGGATGGGCACAATTACTGATTCCTTAAGCGCCCTTCGCTTCCATGTTTTTGATAAACGGTCGACCTCGATGGCTGAATTTCTGGAGCTTTTGTCCCGTAACTTCGAAGGTTCTGAGGCCTGGCGCCAAGTCCTGCTGAATAAAACACCTAAGTATGGAAATGATAATGATTATGCCGACAGCCTACTCCGACAAGTATTTGAAATTTATTACCGGGCAGTTAACGGTCGGCCGAATTTGAAGGGCGGGACTTATCGCATTAACCTTTTACCGACAACAGTTCATGTCTATTTTGGCAAGATGACCGGCGCAACTCCCGACGGCCGCTTAGCGCACCAACCCCTTTCCGAGGGAGTCTCCCCGGTTCAGGGAGCTGACCGCAAAGGCCCGACAGCCGTAATAAAGTCCGTGGCCAAGATCGACCATCTTCGGACAGGCGGAACTTTGCTTAATCAAAAATTTACGCCGCAACTTTTAGCTACAGAAGACGGGCTCAAAAACCTGGCACATCTTATCAGAACCTATTTCCGGCTTGACGGCCACCACATTCAGCTCAACGTGGTCACAGCCGAAACTCTGCGGGAAGCGCAGCGCTACCCCGAAAAATACCGAGACCTAATTGTTCGGGTCGCTGGTTTTAGCGATTATTTTGTTGACTTGAGCAAGGAACTACAGGACGAAATTATCCGCCGCACTGAACACGAAGCTTTTTAAATGATAATTCAATCTTAGTCCCTTCAATAAGGAAAAGATAAAATTTAAAAAAACTTATTCGTATTTCTCTGGTCCTATCAGCATAAAATGTGATATTTTGTCCACAATATTTAATTCAACTTGCGATGTTTCGGATAATTTGATATAAAACTCCTTTCATCTCGGTTAAGGGAGGTATTAATATGTTTGAAAGCAAAGTTTATCGGCAACGCCGTGAAGCCTTAAAAAAGAAATTAGGTTCGGGTTTGGCTCTTTTCTGGGGTAATAAAGAGGCCCCGATGAATTATCCGGCTAATACGTATCATTTCCGACAAGATAGTTCCTTCCTCTATTTTTTCGGCATAGATAGTCCGGACTTGGTCGGTCTGATTGATTTCGATGAAGGCAAAGAAATTATTTTTGGCAATGAACTTTCCTTAGAAGACATTATCTGGATGGGCCATCAGCCCAAATTAACTGAAAAGGCAAGAAAAGCTGGCATCAAAGAAGTTCTACCTCTTAAGGAAATAGAGCCATTCATAGAAAAAGCTCTTGCTGCTGGTCGTCGGGTGCATTATCTCCCGCCTTATCGCTCAGAGACGGTGGTTGATTTAGCCCAACTTTTAAAAAAATCGCCCAAAGAAATCAAAACGGGAGCCTCCGAAGAATTGATCAAAGCTACAGTGGCTTTAAGAGCCGTTAAAGATGAGTTAGAGGTAAAGGAAATCGAGGCGGCTCTCAGTTTAACCCGTGAGATGTATCTTGCGGGCATGAAAATGGCTCAGCCTGGAAGGCTGGAATGGGAATTGGTGGCCGCCATGGAAGCTGTGGGCTTAAGCCAGGGATGTCACCAGGCTTTTCCTATAATTTTAACCATTAATGGCCAGATTCTGCATAATCATGAGCATAGCCATCGTTTAGAGAGGGGGAAACTGCTGGTTATGGATGCCGGCGTTGAATCCAAGGAGCATTATGCCTCAGATATTACCAGGACTTTACCCGTTGGCTGGAAATTTACCCGGAAACAGCGAGATATTTACGAAATAGTCCTGCAAGCTCAAGAAACAGCTATCTTGGCCATTAAACCCGGAATTCCTTATAAAGACGTTCATCTTCAGGCCTGCCGGGTTATAGCTTCGGGCCTAAAAGATGTAGGCTTGATGAAAGGCGAGGTGGAAGAAGCGATTGCCGCTGGCGCCCACGCCCTTTTCTTTCCTCATGGCTTGGGCCATATGCTCGGTTTAGATGTCCATGATATGGAGGGTTTGGGAGAAAAATATGTGGGTTATGATGAATCCTTCCAGCGCAGCGACCAGTTCGGCTTAGCTTACCTCCGCCTGGCAAGGAAGTTAGAGCCAGGCTTTGTGCTAACAGTTGAACCTGGCATTTATTTTATTCCCGCCCTCATTGCTAAATGGAAGAAAGAAAAGAAACACACCGCTTTCATTAATTATGAGAAAGTAATGGATTATATTAATTTTGGCGGTATTCGGATTGAAGATGATGTTTTGGTCACACCTCAGGGGCATCGGGTGTTGGGCAAAAGAATCCCAAAATCAATAGAAGAGATAGAGTCATTTCGCTCTCTGTAAAATATTCCTTCTTGTGGGCTCGAAAATTCAAAGTGATTAGCTTTGCAGCTTATTTTACAAAAATATGAAAATTAAAAGGGCTTAATTTTTAGTTTACTTCTTTCCGCTCGGACAAAAAATTCGCTTCCCCAGAGGCGAAAAGAACCTTGACCGTTGGATTCGAGACCACACGTTAGAATTCTTGGGCCTAAAATAAGCAGGTCATTTATCTCAATGGGCCGTCTATTTACTCTGGCTAATGAAAAATAATCTCCTTCTGGATTTAGAACAAAAAGAGTGGGGCCTTCATTGAATGATTTACTATCCTGTTGGCAAATAATAACCACCCGGCCGTCTAAAAGAGGGGCTAAGGTCTTTATCCTTTTGGTCCCAGGAAGCCAAAGAGTCGTGCCCACCCCTCGATCAAAATTAATAAACCTCAGGCCCCATTCAGTGTCATTTTTTCTGCTCACCACGGCTATAATTTTGTCCTTCGATACAGTATAAATAGATTTAGGCGTCTCACCTGCTAAGCGCATCCGATTAATGACCCCTTTTTCCCAATTTAAACAAATAATATCCGTCGCCGTGGATAAATAGACATTTCTTCCTGGGGCCGAGGCCAGGGAGTTAATAGGCCCAACCTCCAGGTTTAAACGCTCCTGTTTCTTTTCTTCGAAGTTCCAAAGCCGAATTAGGCCATTTTTTTCCGCCGCTAAAATACAGTCGGGCGGGATGGCGGCAAGACCAGAAATAGCTGACCCTGAGAGGCGATAATTAATTTTTTCTTCTTTTTCCAAAGAAACACTCACTAGGCCACCCAATTCATCCACTAAGTAGAAAGCTTGATTGAGGATAGCAAAAGTCGCGGGCTTCGGGTGCAGTGGCACGCGGAAGAGACGATGGTCAAGAAGAGTTAGAACAAAAATTGCACCGTCTTCATCGACACCGCCAACTTGTTCTTGAGCATAAAATTGAAGCCGCTCCGGCTTTAACTTGGTCAAAGGTAGAATGTAAAGCAAATTGGGTTCGGCGGCGAGAGCTTCATTCAACTGAATTGTTAGTATTTGTTCTTCTGGCCGAAGCGAGGACACTTGAGATTCTGGCCACTCAGAAACCTCAGCTTGCAATGAAGCCTCTTTAGAATCTATTTTTTCTTCAGAGGTAAGGGGGATGTTTTGTTCATATTTAAAAGTGCCGAGCTGAATAAACTCCTCCCAGCGAGGAATCACTCTCGGAGAAAAGAGCTCGGTTATTTCGTCCTGATTGAGCCGCGAATTTTCCGAATTATCCAGGTCATAAAGGATCGTTTTTCCCTCTTGATAGAAATACGTGTCCTCCAGAGCCGGTTCTTCGAGAAAAGAAAGGTGAAGCCGGACGCTTTCTAAAGCCACCTCTCTGGCTTCGAGGTTAAGACGGCGGGTGGAGAAATTGGCCCTAAAGTTGACAACCACGTCGAGTTCGCCTCTTTCATAAAACAGGTCAACAACTCGCTGGAAATAATGACGGTCCCGGCAACCATCGAGTAAAATGAATTTTTTATCTTTATGAGTCTCTAAAAAGCTCGACCAAAAGGTCTCAGAGTCAGCGGTAGTCTCGTCAGTCAATTCAGGCTGATAATAGGCCGGGTCAATATAGCGCTTGAGCCAGTTTAGGCCTAAAAGACGGTTAAAGATTTTTCGGCCGTTTTTAGAATCTCGCATGAGATAAAGAATTTCCGCCGGCTTGACGCCAGCCAGACCTTTAGCCAGAACCTGACAAAAATAGGTTTTCCCCGTCCCTGAATCTCCTGTTACCACCATCACTGTCCTTTTCTTCTTGGTCAATAAATGATTTAGGGTTGCAGAAAGCTCATTAAGTCCAGTAGTGGCTGGCTTTAAACTCAAAAGGTTGACTGCCCCCACATGATAAAGATAAAGATTGTGGATAAACTCGGGCATTTGAATTTTTTTCAAGGCACTCGTGGCCTCTTCGAAAACCTCTTTATTTTTTTCCTTGAGCAGTCTTAGGAGGGCTATCAGCAGGTCAGCGCTTATTCCGCCAGAATTTTCCTTTTGAGCCCGACCAATCTCACCCAAAGCCCAGGCCAAATAAGTTTTTAGTTTAGCCGAGGGGTGTTCAGCATAAAAAGAAAGGATGGGGATTGCTTTGACCGCGGCCAAGCCAATCTTTCCTAAGGCCCAGATAGCTTCTTCTTTTTGCTCTTGCAGCGGGCAAATTCTGGCTTCTTTTAAATCAGACTCAGGCCAAAAATCGGGTTGTTCTAAAATTTGCGCTACAAGCGGCACAGCTCTCGCTTCCTTTAAACAGCCAAGGGTGTAAATAATGTTTTCCCTTATTTTAGTGTTGATTATCGGCAATTTTTCTAAGGCATAAAGCAAATAGTCAGTAGAACGTTTATCACGAAACAGGCTAAGGTTTACCGAGGCCGCGTATTGGAGGCCGCTGGATAACTCAATATCGGGAAGAATTAAAAGACAAAGAGAAAGAAAGAAAAGAGAGGAAGAGAGGTTGGCGACTATTCCCATAGCTGGCCGCCATTTCTCGATAATTGTCTGATAAATCTCTTCTTTGTCCGACGATGTTTTAAGCTTTCGAAAAAGATTAACTAAAATTAAGGAAATTCTTTGCTCTTCAGCCACTAATTGCGCAATCGGAGCAATTAGGCCAGCCAGCGAACCCGCGATAATCTGGCGTAGCTCAAAAAAAAGCTCTTTTTCTTTCAAAGAAAAACGACCCGCTTCTCCTTCCTCCCAGGCCCGTCTTCTGTGCCAGAAATATGACTTGACCTCCCGAACCTGAACGTCCCAATCAGGAACAGGAAGAGTACTATTTAGTTCTAAACAACGGGATAAAATTATATTAGTTACGAGTCGGATAAAATTTATAAAAATCCTCGCGTCCTCGCTAAACCGTTTCTGATTCCAAACCGCACTTAGAATGGAAGGCCTTAGCTCTTCTTGCAATTCGGGGGGCAGGGTCAGCCAATTCTCTAAGGGAAATGAAGATTCCAGCCAAAGCGAGCTAATTTTTTGGACCAGAGATAAAAAATCAGGGTTCTTAAGACAACCATATGTTATTTGAATAAAATTTTTCCGGACAATCGGCGCTTCTGTTTTCAGGCGGTAAAGGAATTCATGGTTTATTCTCTCTTCCCAGCTGCGAGGGCTTTTTTGCCAATTTCCCTTCGGGTTTAAGAAAAAAATGGCGTGCTCGGGCAGCTCCTCTAAAAGCGAATTCACAATTCGCGAAAAAGTCTCTTCGCTATCAAAAAATGGTCGGCTCCCAGCCAGTGACATTTTAATTAAAGGCGCTACTTAGCTTGCAAAAGACCCTTTAGGTCTTCCTCCAAGGCAACGAGGTCAATCTTAAATAGATAGCCTTCGTTGTAGGGCGAGCGCCGCAATAAAGAGAAATCATGAAGCAAAGCAGTATTTACCTCAATTACTCGGCCTGAAGCGGGAGACCAGATGCGGTGGTGGAAGCGGTCGGCATCAGTAATCTTGGCACATACTTCGCCTTGCGAAAGAGTATCGCCAATTTTGGGAAGCTCGAGGTGCATGATTATCCCGACGCTTCTTAAAAAATCATGCGTTACTCCCACCAGGCCATAATTACTTGTCTCTAATTTGAGCCAGGTATGACCGATGAGGTAATAATAGCCAGCAGGAATTTTGGCTTCGACCGCTGTGGCTTCTGTACTAGTCTCGGTTTCTGCCTGTTTGAGGGCTCGTACCACTAAGGCTCTCAATTCAGCGGGCGTAAATGGTTTAGGGATGTAATCAAAGGCACCTAATTTGATTGACTCAACCGCTGTCTTAATCGTGGGATATCCAGTAATCATCACTACTTTGACTTCCGGATGCGCTACTTTAATTTCCCGTAACAGGTCAAGACCGCTTATTCCTGGCATCATTAAATCGGTGATAACTAAGTCATACCGCTTCTCTCGGTCTTTGGTTAGGGCTTCCTCTCCGCTCAATGCCATGTCCACTTCCTGGCCCTCACTTAGTATTGCTTGGCGAATACTTTTGCAGACAGTAATTTCATCGTCAACCACCAGAATTTTCCTTTTCTCTTTTTCAGTCATCAGAAGTTCCTCCTGTTATCTGATTATTACTTTTGGTTTCTAAGGGTAAAATTAAAGTAAAGACCGTTCCTCGCCCCACTTCACTTTTAACCTCAATCAGACCTTGATGCTGCTGAATAATGCCATAACAGATAGCTAAGCCAAGGCCAGTGCCGCTGGCTTTAGTAGTAAAAAAGGGGTCGAAAATCTTATTGAGATTCTCGGCGGGAATACCGACTCCATTATCAATAAAGCTAACTTCAATCGCCTTTTTATTTTCGGCCAACTGTGTCACAATAGTTAATTGACCTCCCCTGGGCATGGCTTCACAGGCGTTAACCATCAGATTCCAAAAAACCTGCTGAATTTTGGAACGGTCAAGCCGAATTAGCGGCAAGTTCGGGTCAAAATTTTTAACAATTTTGATGTTTTGAAACGAGGCTTTATTTTCCAGAAGCGTCACCGTTTTTTCGAGCCAATCGTTGATATCGATAAAATCCTTTTGGGGTGGACTCTGCCGGGCAAACTCGAGTAAACCACGGACTATTTGGCTACAACGCGCTGTTTCTTCGGCAATGAGGCTAAGATTTTCGTAAAATTCGTCTTTTTTTTCGGTCTTGGCCAGTTTTTCCAAAAGAAGATGAGCGTTAATTAAAATTGAGGTCAAAGGATTGTTGATTTCATGAGCAATGCCGGCGGCCATTTTGCCTAAGGAAGCCAGCTTTTCGGACTGGATAAGATAATCCTGCATCTCCTTTAATTCTCGCGTCCTTTCCTCGACTTTTCTCTCTAAGGTTTTACTCCACTGGACTAAATTCTCATTGGCGGCTTTCAGGTCTTCAGTCATGCGGTTGAAAGATTCAGCTAATTGGCCAATTTCATCTCGCCAGTCAATCGCCACCTTGTGATTAAGCTCGCCATGAGCAATCTTCTGAGTTGCCTGAACCATCCGTTGCAAAGGGTTAATAATAGTTGAGGTAATACTCGAAAGGATAACAAGCAGAATTACGGCACAGAGTCCTGCAAGGCCAGTAAAGGTCAACATAACGCGGTTCCTCAGGTCGATATATGGCTTTTCCAACATGCCGACGTAGAGCATTCCAATAATTGCTCCCGTTACGTCTCGGATCGGTTCGTAAGCGGCAATGTACCAATGGTTAACGACAAAAGCCCGGCCAATCCATGGCTCGCCCCGGTCGAGGACTGTTTCGGCTACTTCCTGAGAAGCCCTCGTGCCAATAGCTCTCTCACCGAATTCGTCGGTAACATTGGTTGAAATACGGAGGTCGTGCTGGAAAATGGTCACCGTACCGATTTCCTTTCCCTTATATCTCTCCCCTTTAAAGACAATATCTTTAACCCGGTCGACAATGCCGTAATTACGATTGAGAAGAAGGCCGCCATATAAAACGCCGGCTACCTTTCCCTGGCCATCCCATATCGGCGCAGCCGCTAAAAGCATCAGGCCATTTTCTTCGTGGTCTTCTGCCTTGGGAGTAGCCCGCGGGGTCGGAATAAATTTAATATAGGCTTGCGATGCCAGCTCTTCGCCTTCACGCAACAGAACTTCCCGCGATACTACCCCTGTGCCATTCGTTATCTCTCCTTTGAGCGCTATAGAAATAATAGGGTCGGAGGCCAACTCGTCGCCGTAAATTTCAGGATTCCTCGTTCTTAACATGACTATTCCTTGAGCATCAACGACGTTTAGTATGTCCAGTTTGAATTCCTGCCTGATACGGCCAAGCTGCCGTAGAAGAAGTTGGCGGTCCTGGCTGAGAAGAGCTCGTTGGATAGAGTCACGAATAGAATTAAGCTGCACGATGTCGCGGATATCGTTAATTTTTTCTTGATAAACGGTCCTGGCAGAATCCAGGTCATGACGAACCTTAGCCTGGGCCAAGGAAAAGATAGTCCGATGTTCTAAGCGCGTCCCGAAGAAAAGCGAAAATAAACCACCGAAGCCAATAACCACGAGAAAACTTAAAATGAATTTAGTTCTGAGCGGTAAGTCAAGAAACATTTTAAAAAGAGCTTCTCTTCGGAAAAAGCTAAGCTTGGGCATCGTAAGCTAACATTTTATCCAAGCTGACCTTATTAGAGCAATCAAGAATTAAAAATGTCGTTCTCTTCTATCTAAAACTGTTTCTTTGGCTTATCAGCTTGCTTAGGCGTCATAAACCGGCTAATATTAAGAACAGGTTTTAGGAAAAGAGGCTTAAGATGAAACTCGCCTTAATCCAGCAGAAAGCTATGCCCTCAAAGCAGGCTAATATTAGGCGCGGTTTGGCCGCCCTGCAAGAAGCGGCCCAAAAGGGAGCGGAGCTTATTGTTTTTCCTGAATTGAGTTTCCTGCCCTTTTTCCCTCAAAGGCCAAATGACCCGGCATCTATTTCCTTAGCAGAAACTATTCCGGGGCCAACGTCGGACTTGATAGCGGCTAAAGCTAAGGAATTCGGCGTGGTGGTTATTTTCAACCTTTATGAGCGGTTCGGCAACCAAACCTATGATTCTTCGCCAGTCATAGACGCCGATGGCTCAATTAAGGGCATCGTCCGCATGATGCATATCATGGAAGGTCCTGGCTTTCACGAAAAAGGTTATTACCAACCGGGCAACAACCTTCAATTAGTCTTTGCTACAAAGGTTGGTCGAGTCGGTATTGCCATCTGTTATGACCGTCATTTCCCTGAATATATGCGCTCCTTGGCCCTTCAGGGAGCAGCCATTGTGGTTGTGCCGCAGGCGGGCGCAGTCGGGGAGTGGCCGGCCAATATTTTTGAGGCTGAACTTCAAGTCGCGGCTTTTCAAAATGGCTACTTTGCTGCTCTGGCCAACAGGGTCGGCCAAGAAGAGGTAGTCGACTTTGCTGGCGAATCTTTTGTTGTGGACCCCTTCGGCCAAGTTATCGCCCGCGCTCCAGCCCGCGAGGAAGCAATCCTGATAACTGATTGCGACCTAAGGTTAATTCCCGAATCTCCGGCGAAGCGCCATTTCCTTCCTGACCGACGGCCAGAAATTTACCGGAACGAAAGATTTTTTATTTCAGATGAACAATGATACTAAATCTTCACAACTTCCTTTAGAGGTCAAAAGATGAGAGTTCCTTTCCTGGACCTTAAGGCTCAGTTTGATTCCATTAAACCTGAAATCGAAGCTAAAATTCAATCAATCTTAATGACCCAAAAGTTCGCCCTTGGTCCAGAAGTGGAAAGCTTGGAAAGAGAAATTGCCGCTTTTTCTGGTTCCAAGTATGCTATCGGGGTCTCTTCTGGAACGGACGCTCTTCTTGTATCTTTGATGGCCTTAGGCATTGGGCGGGGAGAAGAAGTTATCACCACTCCCTTCACTTTTTTCGCCACCGCCGGGGTAATTGCTCGGCTTCAAGCCGTTCCTGTCTTCTGCGATATTGACTCAGTCACATTTAATTTATCCGCCGAGAAATTAGCGGTGCTTTTAGATAAAACTAAAAAGAGAAGACGAACTTCTAAAATAAAAGCCATTATTCCTGTTCATCTCTTTGGGCAATGTGCTGATATGGATTCTATTTTAGAGTTAGCACGCTCCTCTGAAATATCTGTTATCGAGGATGCGGCTCAAGCCATCGGCGCCGAATACCCCTCTCGGTCTGGAGTCAGGAAAGCTGGCACGATGGGCCGCTTAGGAATACTATCCTTTTATCCTACTAAGAACCTCGGTGGCTACGGCGACGGCGGGATGGTTCTGACCAACCAGGTCAGGTTGGCCGAGCAAATCAGAAGATTGCGCGTCCACGGTGAGAAGAAACGTTATTTCTATGAGGTTATCGGCGGCAATTTTCGGCTGGATGCTCTTCAAGCTGGCGTGCTCAGGGTGAAATTCCGCCATCTCGAAGCCTGGCAAGCCAAGAGAAGGGAAAGGGCGGTGCTATATGAAAGGCTTTTTAAAGACAGTGGTCTTATAGACAGAGGCCTGGTAACTCTTCCTGTTGCTATATATAAAGAAACTGGAATAGAAAATTACCACACTTATCATCAATATGTAGTCAGGGTTAAGAAAAGAAACCAGCTTCAAGCCTTTTTAGCTGAGCAAGCAGTGGATACGGCAATTTTTTATCCCCGGCCGCTTCATCTTCAGAAATGTTTTGCCTATTTGGGCTATAAAATAGGCGCTTTCCCCGAAGCAGAAAGAGCGGCCAAAGAAGTCTTAGCCTTACCCATTTATCCTGAACTTGCAGACACCCAAATGGTCCAGGTCGTTGAAAAGATAGCTGATTTTTATCGACATTAAATTCTTGGAGTGGCAAGAAAAAGCTTCTTTTTTAATTCACCCCGCCAGAAAGAAAAAGAAATAAAGGTTGGTGATTAGGGGGGCCGGCTAGGGTTAGAATTAAAACACTCTAACTCTTAAAGTGCCGGTTAATTCAGAGAAAAAACGCTAAAATTAGCTCCAAATAAGCTTGATTATTTACAGGTGCTGCAGGAACGCGACGAGCAAGAAGAGCAGCCGCTGCCCGAGCTAACCAACCTGCTACTGCCACCACCAATTCCAAAGGAAGAAAAAATTTTGGTTACCTCGAAGCTAGCGCAAACCGGGCAGCTAACTCCCTTTTCCCCGCCTATCTTGGTCAAACACTCGAATTTGTTCCCGCATTGGCGGCAGACAAATTCATAAAGAGGCATGCTTCAACCTCACCTCAGGGTCAGGTTTTCTTTGTCTCGCTCAAAGCAATTGCTTCTATTTCAAGGCGAGCCTCCCGAGGCAAGCGGCCGACCTGAATCGTCGAGCGCGCCGGGTAGGGAGGTTCAAAATAATTAGCATAAACCTCGTTCATCTGGCTGAAATCATTCATATCTTGGAGAAACACTGTAGTTTTAACCACCTGACTGAGAGAGCTACCAGCAGCTTCCAATACTGCCTTCAAATTCTCCAGGACCTGCTTTGTTTGTTCTTTAATCGACCCTGTGACCATCTCGCCTGTAGCAGGGTTAATCGGTATTTGGCCCGAAACAAAGAGGAAATTTTGAGTTAGAATACCCTGAGAATAGGGCCCGATAGCCTGGGGCGCCTTGTCAGTTTTAATTTGCTGTTTCATGAGTCCCTCCTTTGAAATAACTCCTAGAAGCCTTTTTTTCCAGACAAATAAAAAGGCCCCCAAGGAAAATAACCATTGCCGGCGGTTCATGAACCTTTGGCCTCGCCTTGTTCTTAAAGTTTTGTCTAGTAAAAACTATTCTTGTTTATTATAGCGATTTTTTCCCGTCTTAACCAGAGGTCAAGGATTCCCGATAAAAAAATACAGGTTAGTTTTAACTCCTTGTCATAATCTTATAATTAGGACCAAGGCCAAGATAAAAAATGAAAGATATTTTTTAGGCGCTTGCGTCAGCCGGTTTGGCTAACTCTTCCAACAGCGCCAATAGGAATTCCCAAAAGCGCTGGACTGACGGCAGGTTTATTTTTTCCTCGGGAGAGTGGGGGTTATGAATAGTTGGTCCGAAGGAAATCATGTCCATTCCGGGAAATTTTTCCCCAATAATGCCACACTCAAGCCCGGCGTGAACGGCTTTAAATAAAGGCTCACGGTCAAAAATGCGTTGGTAGACTCCTTTGGCCAACTGGAGTAGGGGAGAAGCCAGGTTCGGTTCCCAGCCGGGATACCCCTCGGGTTGTCGGCATTCTGCTCCCGCCAGGTCAGCTATAGCTCTAATCATCGAGCGCGTTGCCACCAAGGAAGAACCCACGGAACTGCGGCTGCTGCAAATAATTTGTGCCCGGTCTCTTTCTGTACGCACAAGAGCCAAATTAGTGGAGGTTTCGACCAGGTCGGGAATTTCTCGGTGGATACTTAAGACACCATGCGGTAAACCCAAGAGGAGATTAATTAGGCCGCGGGCTGATTTCGGCATCAACGGTTCTTCCTTGACCTCGGAGAGCTGTTGAAAGCTGATTTTGGCTTCGGGTTCGGTGGCTCGAAATTCCTTTTTTATAAGCCTAAATTCCTTTTCGAAGAAGGAATTTAAGTCGGAAAAATGGGCCGCGTCACAAACCAAGGTTGCCTTAGCCTCTCGAGCAATGGCGTTCCGCTTATTTCCGCCGTCAATTTGAATGATCATAAAAGGCAGACGGTCCCTCGCTGAATCTAAAAGCCGAGCTAAAATTTTAATAGCATTAGCCCGGCCTAAATGAATGTCCAGTCCTGAATGACCCCCTCGCAGGCCAAAAACCTTGACCTCAACTAACATGCCAGGTTGACCCTCAGTGCGTTGCACCGGGTAAAAAATTTCGGAGTCAGCTCCGCCCGAGCAACCAATGGTAAAAGTTCCTTCTTCTTCGCTGTCCAAGTTTAAAAGCCTCCGACCATGAAGAAAATCAGCCCGGAGATGATTCGCACCAGTTAATCCAGTTTCCTCATCAACAGTGAACAAAAATTCCAGCGGGCCATGAACTAAATTGTCGCTTTCCATTATTGCCAGACCAGCCGCAACGCCGATACCGTTATCCGCTCCCAAGGTGGTGCCCATGGCCTTCAGCCACTCACCTTCCACCTGAGTTTTAATCGGGTCCTTAGAAAAATCATGGACAATGTCAGAATTTTTTTCGCAAACCATATCCAAATGGGCTTGAAGGATAGTTATGGCTGCGGGCTCTTTTCCTGGCAAAGCGGGTTTTTGGACAACTATGTTGCCCACTTCGTCGCAATGGAACTTTAGACTTAACTCTTGCGCCAGTCGAATAATATAATCACCAATAGCCTTTTCTTGGCCAGAACAGCGAGGAATCTTGAGGATTTCTTTAAAATGCTTCCAGAGCCACTTAGGTTCTAAATTCTCGATACTTTCTTTCATTAAAATTTTCTCCTGTTGATTTTTCTTTAAATCCATCTTGCCACAAAACCGACCCCTGGAGCAAGATTTTTCTTTCCAACCAGTCGGCGATCTTTTAGCCTGCCAGCAATGCCTGAATATTCATGATAAAAAGCTCTGAAATTACTACTCTTTTAAGGATGAGCCTTCGCCGGTTTGAATGTTCCAGAATTTTCGACTAAAATGAGGATTTCGATGCTAGAAAAATTAGTTGATGATTTTCAGAAGCTTTTTAAAACCAAACCTTTAATTGCCGCTTCTGCTCCTGGCCGCATCAATATTATCGGCGAACACACCGATTATAATGACGGATACGTTCTGCCGGCGGCAGTTCATCTTCGAACCTATTGCTTACTTTCACCGCGTGCTGACGACCAAGTAAATGTTTATAGCCAGAACTTTCAGCAATCAGCCACTTTCAGCTTGAAAGGCCTGCACCCCTCTTTAGAGAAGTCCTGGTTGACGTATATCCAGAGTATATTCTGGGTTCTCTTAGAACAGAAAATAGACGTCAGCGGGGCCGATATTTTAATCCACGGTGAGGTTCCGTTAGAAGCCGGTCTAAGCTCTTCAGCCTCACTGGAAATATGCCTTCTTTCTGGGCTATTAAAACTCAGCAATAGAGATTGGCCGGCTGAAAAAATCGCCCGTTTAGGTCAGCGGGCAGAAAACGAGTTCGTAGGTGTCCGCTGCGGGCTGATGGACCAGTTTGTGGCTACTCTGGCCCAACAAGGGTCAGCCCTGTTTCTCGATTGCGAGACAGGCGAGTATGAATATGTTCCTTTGCGGTTAGAAAAAGCAGGGCTTGTTTTCTTAATTTATGACACCAGAGTACCGCGTAAGCTGGCTGGCTCCAAGTATAACGAGCGACGAGCAGAAGCGCAAAAAGCGCGTGAAATAATGAAGCAACATGGGTTGCCTTCTACCAAAGGAGTAAGTGAGGAAAAATTAAATAAGCTTCAAGGTCTGATAGACCAGCTTCTTTTTCGCCGGGCGCGCCATGTCCTGAGTGAAAACAATCGAGTCATTAAAGCCAAAGAAGCTTTAAAAAAAGATGATTTTATTTTCTTAGGAGAGCTCCTTTTTGCTTCTCATTACAGTCTTAGGGATGACTACGAGGTATCCTGCCCAGAATTAGACTTGTTTGTCGAAATAGCCCGAAATTATCCCGGTTGCCTTGGAGCCAGGTTGGTTGGCGCCGGGTTTGGCGGCTCAGCCATCGCTCTGGTTAAGGAAGAATCAGTTGCAGATTTCGTGCTTACCGCAGCCAAGCAAGCAAGAGAAAGAAATTATCCCCAGCCTCAAACATTTATCGTCTCGGTTGGCTCTGGGGCCTCTGCTTTCTGGCTCTGAATAACATTCAAGTAAGGTTCTGGGCGCCTCCTGAAGATAAAATTTAGATGATAAAGAAACCTGATTGAAATCAGCGGTCAGTTTTTAGTTGGGGAGGTAGAGAAACAAGCAGATTAAACTATTAAAACCTGATAATTAAATTTATAATAATAAAAGTTCTGATCAAGTTAAATAGCTAAAGGCTGCGAATGGCTCTGAAAGAAAGGCGATCTCGATGGGGCCTCAGGAATCTAATTTCTTGGCTCATCGGCCTCCTCTTGTCGTTTTGCCCCGGTTTTGGTTCCGTGTCCTCAGAAAAAAATGACCTAACTATCTTGGCCTCGGTTTTTCCTCTATTTGAATTTTGTGAGGCTATTGTCGGAGAACACGGCCAAGTTGAGCTGCTACTACCGGCCGGCGTTAGCCCTCATGATTGGCAACCTCGGTTTTCGGACCTGGTTAAACTCCAAAAGGCCGATGTCTTGGTATATGTTGGCCCATCCCTCGAGCCTTGGGTGAAGGAACTTGTGTCTTCCCTAAAAACCAATAATTTGAAGCTGCTTTCCTTCGAAGACCTTTGCTCTCTTCAAGAAACTGAGAAACCCCAAGAGCTTGACCCCCACATTTGGCTCGATTTTAGGCTTGATATCCAGATTATAGAGCGCTTAGTCCAGCTTTTTTCTAATTTGGAGCCGCATTTAAGCGCTGCATTTGAGGCTAACGCTGCCTCCTATGTGGCCAAACTCCAAGAGCTTGATTCCCTGTTTCAAACCGGCCTCGGAAACTGCCCGCAGAGAACCCTGATTATTGACGGCCATGGCGCTTTTGGCTATTTAGCTAAAAGATATGGTTTGAAACAAATTAGCCTCCATGGACTTAACCCCGAGGCAGAACTCAGGCCAGCTCATTTAAGAAAAGTTCTGGAGATGGCCAAACAAGAAAAAATCAAGGCAATTTTTTTTGAAGCGGGCTCAAACCCCCGTTTAGCGCGCCGGCTTTCCGGAGAGCTTCAACTGAAAGTTTTACCTCTCCATCCAGGTCATAACCTTTCCCTAACTGACAGGCAGCTTCGAAAGGGTTTTCTCGACCTGATGAAAGAAAATTTAAAAAATATTAGAGAGGGGTTGGGTTGTGAGTGAACCTCAGGAGTTGATTATCCTCCGCGATGTATATTTTGCCTATAACCAGAGACCAGTTCTTTTTGATATTAACCTGACCGTCTGGGAAGGTGATTTTTTAGCCCTTCTTGGTCCTAACGGCGCAGGCAAAACTACCATGTTAAAAATTATGCTGGGATTGCTCCGTCCAGACAGGGGGCAGGTGGTCGTCTTTGGTTCGCCCATCGAGTTCTTTCAAAATTGGCATCTATTAGGCTATGTGCCCCAAACAGCTACCCATTTTGACCCCCTTTTTCCCGCCACCGTCTATGAAGTGGTAGCGATGGCGCTTCTTTCTCGGCAAAATCCTTGGAAACGCCAGCCGAAAGCGGAAAGAGAAACGGTTTTAGCTGCCCTCCAACTTGTGGGTTTAGAAGGAAAAGCTAAGGTGCCAATTGGCGAGCTTTCGAGCGGCGAGCAGCAGCGAGCCTTTATTGCCAGGGCCCTGGTCCACGACCCGAAAATTCTCTTCCTAGATGAACCTACTGCAGGCATTGATGCTGAAACCCAACAGCAATTTTACGACATGCTCCATAATTTTAACAGCCAGAAAGGAATAACTATAATTCTGGTAACCCATGATATTGGCATTGTTAACCGTCACATCAATCGCGTGGCCTGTTTGGAAGGAAAGTTAATCTATCATGGCTGTCATGAAGAATTCTGCCGCTCCTCTCTCTTTAAAGAACTGGTTGGTCGAGGCGACCATGTAATCTCGCACGAGCACTAAAAAAATGGAGGCCAGCGGTGTCGATTCTCTGGCACTATGGTTTTGTCCAAAGAGCGTTGTTAGCCGGCCTCGCCATCGGCATTTGTGCCGCTTTCTTGGGTGTTTTTCTGCTTTTGCGACGCGAGGCGATGATTGGCCATGGCTTAGGCCACATCATTTTCGGCGGCATTGCTTTGGCCTTATTTCTCAGCCTGGCGCCTCTTCCCGTAGCCCTAACGGTGGCTATTCTGGCGGCCTTGGCTATTCTCAAACTTAAGACAAAGGCCGGTCTTCATAGTGATACCGCCATTGCCATCTTCAGCAGCGCAGGTATGGCAACGGGAATTCTTCTCGTCACCCTGGTTAATCGCTTCGGTATCGACCTACTGAGCTATCTTTTTGGGGATATCCTGGCGGTTAATAAAACTGAAACGATTTTGAGCTTAATTCTGGCATTCGTCGTTATTATTTTTATTGCCCATTTTTATCATCAGCTACTTTTTCTAACCTTTGCCCCCGATTCAGCCCGCGCCTTCGGCCTAAAAACCGAAAAGCTTGAGGCTATGCTTACTGTATTAACAGCTGTAACGCTTGTCTTGGGGATGAAAATTGTGGGCCTTCTCTTAATGACCTCTATTTTGGTCATCCCGGCGGCCACTGGGTTGCAGCTGGCTAAGAGTTTCTTTGCCAGTTGTCTTTTGGCCGCTGGAGCGGCGACTTTATCCGTGATTTTCGGTCTCTGGCTCTCATTAGCTGCCGATTTACCGGCCGCGGCCACTATTGTTCTTATTTCTTTTGTTTTGTTCTTAGCCTCTTTTTTGAGGCGGCGACGCCGTCTCTTTTAAATTAATCAAACTTCGAAAAGAGCTTTTCCGCCGTCGCTTCGAAGGTTTTATAGGCTTCCTGACCGTAGAGACAAAAAACGACCGTCTTGGGATAATCATGATTCTTCAAAAAATCAAGGGCCACTGATAGCATGATTTCACTACAGCGAGGCAAGGGAAAACCAAAAATACCGGTGCTGATCGCAGGAAAAGCGATGGAATCGAGGCGGCGGTCGCGGGCTATTTCTAAGCTGGAACGAGTGGCAGAGGCCAATTTACGGTCCTCGTCTCCTTCGCCATAAATGGGGCCAACCGCATGGATTACGTATTTTGCTTGGAGTTTGCCGCCGCCAGTTAGGACTGCCTGACCGACTTCAATAGGTGCTAAGCGGTCGCATTCCTCTTGAATCGAAGGCCCGCCAAAGCTTCTGATAGCCCCGGCCACTCCACCCCCAAGCTTTAAATTTTTGTTAGCGGCGTTCACCACGGCATCGACAGCCAACAAAGCTATATTCCCTTCCACCAAGCGGAGCTTTTTTTCTTTGATTTTCCATTCGCGCATCCAATCCCCCCCTGCTTATCTAAATCAATTTGGCCCCATAAATTTTTTCCATCCTCTGAAGAGCGAAGCGGTGCGCCTTGGGGTCAAAGTCGGCTACCCCTCGGCGGAAAACAAAAACCGGATAATCCCTGTTTCTAAGGTCACCCACCGTATCCATAACACAGATAGAGGTACAAACGCCGACTACATAGGCCTCGGTTATCTTTTTCTTTTTAAGAAGAGCGCTTAATCTTGTGCCATAAAACGCACTGTAGCGGGTTTTCGTAACAATGATATCTTTGCGGCCAACCGGAAGTTCCGGAATGATTTGCGCTCCCCGCGTTCCTTTAACACAATGAGGCGGAAAGAGGGCAAACTCCAGGTCATTGCGGCGATGGGAATCGCAAATGAATACGACCAGGTCTGCTGACTGATGAAAAACCTCAATTTGATGTCGGACAAAAGGGATGATGCGGCGGGCTTTTTCGCCGCAAAAAAGGGCGCCGTCTGTTTCTAAAAAATCCCGAAGCATATCAATGACAAGAAGAACCCTTTTCTTCGGGTCATTTTTTTTCTGGGGACGCACCATGTTTCTCTCACTCCTTAATCAGTTCTTTTAATAGAACCTGGCGCAGATTATTCGCTCTCTCCTCAACGTAATGATAAAGCTGCTCGGCTTCGGCCTTGGTTTTTGCTTTAAACGCTTCCCCGCGGACATTAGGTAGATTTATAAGAATATTATAATACGCTCCTTGAGCGGCTGCCAGGGCAGTCGCTAGCGCCACTCCGGCATCAGAAAGGGAGTTTTTATTGCCGCGAAAGAGAACAATTTCGGCTAAATCAAGCAAGCCTTGGCTTAACTGAAGAACTTCTAAGGGAACGAGAGTGGCTCCTTGGTTGGCCGCTTCGATGGCCGCCTCTCTTTCTCTCTGCTCTTTTTCGTCGCCCCGGGGGAGACGTAAGGCCTCGAGAACTCGATTAAAAGCTTTAGTATCTTCGTCCACTAAATGCAAAAACCGGTCTTTATAACTCTGAGCTTTGACGGCCACCTGTTTCATCTCTTCCCAAGAGGATTCATAATTCCTCTTCCCAAAAGTTAGGTTTGCTACCATCGAGTTTAGGGAAGAAGACAGGGCACCGCACAGGGCGGCAACGCTTCCACCTCCAGGGGTCGGGCTTTCCATCGAGACTTCATTAGCAAATTGACGAAGAGAAAGGTTAAAAAGCGCCACCCCCGGTTCTTCCACTCTATATTCAATTATTTTTTTCTTCGGGTCGAAAGGAGCAACATCATTCAGCCCCAGAGAGCGGATGGCTATTTGAATAAGCTCTTCTTCTGGCACTCCAGGTGATTTACCTTGTTTTTGCAGATAAAAGCGGCCAGCCATAAGCAGAGCCTCCTTAGGAATAAGCCCAACCACCTCACTGCCTGTTACCCGCAACCCGAGTTTTTCTGCTTCTTGGACTGCTTCTTCAAAAACCAAGTGAGGCGGCGAAATTTTATAATTAGTCAAGTTTATCGAAATTTGAGCACAGCCATAATCCTCGATGTACCAGCCCACGGCCTTAACAAACTTGAACTTTCCGGGTTGCATTACTGGGGTGCCAGAAGCATCACGGATAATCTGGCCACTTTCATCTCTTTTTGCTCTTCCAGCTTCGCGAAGATTAAGAGCAATCTCATGGGCTAATTTTCTATCGCGAGTGTTAAGATTTATGTTATAAGCGATTAAAAATTCTCTGGCCCCAATAACTGTGGCGCCCGATTTGGGATTAAAAACCGCTGCCCCGTAATCAGGCGCCCAATCCGGGTCTTTAAGTTTTTCTGGTAACCCCTCGTATTCACCGCTGCGAATGTTAGCTAAATTCTGGCGCTCTGGCCTACGGGCGGCCGCTTCATATAAATAAACTGGTATCCCCAGCTCGCTGGCAACTCTGGCCGCTACTTCGTTGGCTAATTGGACGCATTCTTCCATGGTCACCCCGGCCACGGGAACGAAGGGACAAACATCAGTGGCTCCAAGCCGGGGATGAGCCCCTTGGTGCTTGGTCATATCAATAAGTTCCGCCGCTTTTTTGATCGCTCGAAAAGCCGCTTCTTTAACCGCTTCTGGAGAGCCTACAAAGGTAACTACTGTGCGGTTAGTGCTTTCTCCTGGGTCCACGTCAAGCAATTTAGCCCCGGGAGTAGTTTCAATTTCCCGGGCGATGGCCTGGATTTTTTCTCGGTCTCGGCCCTCGCTGAAGTTGGGCACACATTCAACAATCTTCATTTTTCTTCTCCCTTAGATATGGTATACAGTAATTTACCATTACGGTCATAGACTTTTATCTGACCAGGTTCTTGAAAAAAATCACCAATTTGTCGGCTGTCACCGACAATCACCACGGAGAGGGGTACAGATAAAAGTCTCGAGGCAACTTCTGTAACTCTATTAGCCTCAATGGTCAGGATGTTTTCTACCCACCGGTTCCAATGGTCTTCCTCAAGATGGAAAGCCAAGACCTCCGCTGCCCGACGAGTCAGAGCTTCGAGCGGTTCCAGGTCAAGAGGGAAGCTTTCAACCAAAAATGATTTAGCTTGCTCAATCTCTGCTGTCGGAAGCTTCTCTTGCACCAGCCGGTTTAATTCCCTTTCTATTTCCTTGAGTCCTGCCGAAAGAGCCGGAGGCGGTAATTTTGCCTGGACCAAAAAGACCCAACCGCTTTTGAAAATTTCGATTTCGCTAAAAGCGATGTACGCTAATTGTCGCGTTTCCCTTAAGTTCATAAATAATCGACTGTGCGGGCTGCCGCCAAAAACCTGATTTAAAACCAGAAAAGGAAAAATATCATTCGTTAACCGACTAGACAATACGTTGCCCATGACTAAGGTAATTTCCTTAGCTCGCGGCAGGTCGATAAAGCCGATAAGACGTTCTTCCTTGGGGAGGAGTGGGGGAATACTAATTTGGTTCGCTTCCTCTCTTTTCCAGGTATTCAGATAATGGCTAACTTTACGAGAAGCCTGACTTAAATTGAGATTACCGCCAAGAACGAGTACTGAATTTTCCGGCCGATAATGGCGGTCATAAAAACTAAGGATATCGCGACGGCTAATCCGCCGCAGTAAATCCTCATTAAACAATCCCTGTTGATAAGGGTGCCCCTGAAAAAGCCAGCGGAGCAACTGTCGCTGCGCCAGGAAATCGGCGTTTTCTTTTTTTTCGAGCAATTCATAAAAGAGCGACCGCCGGACGGCATCCAGGTCGGCCGAAGCAAACGCCGGTTGCAATATCATCTGGCTTAACAGAGACAGAGCGTCGTCCAAATACTCTTCTAAAAAACGAAAAGAAAAAAGCGTGCGGTCAAAGGAAGCAATGATATGCAGCTCCCCGCCCATCGCTTCTATCTTTTCTTCAATCTCGGTACCAGAAAGAAGCAGGGTGCCTCGGCTCAACAACTTGGCCGTCAGGGTAGCTAAACCAGGCAGATTTTCCGGAGAGGCACTTTCTCCGGCCGTGATTATAAGTTGCAGACTGAGAAAGGGAGAGTGGCGACGGGAAACAACAGCCACTGTCAAACCGTTAGCCAAGGTAGCCGATTCTAAACGGGGCAAGCGCCATTCCTTCATCGGTTCAGGGTAAGGAGGAAGGCGCCGGAATTTCTCCTGACCCTGGAGGCCGAGGAAAAATAAGAAGCTAATTGCCAGGAGCAAGAGACCGCGCTTCATTTTATCCTCACTCTGAGAATAGCCTGGTTATCATCGATAAAATATCTATTGGCTAAACCGACAATATCACTTGCTTGGGTCTTCAGTGGTTTTTCTATGGCCGGAGCAATTTCCTCGAGGGAAGAGAGCAAAAAATAATTCTCCGCCAGGAAAATCGCCCGGTCAAGAGTTGAAGCAAAACGAAGGCGCAAATCGGCCAAATATTTTGTCTTGGCCAAGTCGAGCTCTTCGTCAGAAACAAGTGAGGTTTTAAGCCGCGAGATTTCGGCCTCGACGGCTCGGAGACAGCGCTCGACCATAACCTCGTTATTAGCAACAATAAAAAAGCGGAGCCAAGTAACACCAAGCCTCGTCTCCAACCCGCCCTCAAACCTGACGGCAATCTTTTCTCGCCGTAAGAGGCGGCGCACTAACCAGCTACTTTTTCCCTTAGTCAAAAGATAATCGATGATTTTAAAAATTGGATAATCGGCAGAATGGGGCGAGGTCAAACGATAGGCGAGATGCACGGCGGGAGCTGAAGCCAGAGGGTCAACAGAGACTCGTGACAAAGGACCTTTAAAACCAGATGGCAGGTCCGGAGGAGGTGGAACTTCTTTGCCGCCTGGAATCGATTCAAAATACTTCTCGATAAGCTCTTTAGCACGTTTTCGGTTTAAATCACCCACCAAGCACAGCACTGCATTGCTCGGAACATAATAGGTCCGGTAGAATTCCCTTACTTCTTCTCCGCTTAATCCTTGGATATCTTCTTCATAACCTGTCACCGGGCGCTGGCGCAAAAAGTCGGGATAAATCATCTGGTCAAAAAGCAGGAAACTATCTAAGAAGGGCTCGTTAAAACGACGCCTCCTGATTTCATCTAAAACTGTCATCTTAGAGCTTTCCAAATGATCCTCAGAAATGACCAGGCTCATCATCCGGTCAGATTCCAGCCAGAGGATCAGGGGAAGCTGGTGAGAGGGAACAGATTGAAAAAAGAGAGTCAAATTCTCGCTAAGCTGCGCATTTGACCTCCCCCCGACCCGGCTAATATAGCTGAAATGTTGCATTGGACCAACATTAAGCGACCCTTGAAACATCAAGTTTTCTAAAAGATAGGCCAAGCCAGCCTGGCCAGGTTTTTCCCGAATGGAACCAACCCCATAGGCAATGGCAATAGAGACAATCGGGAGAGTATTGTCTTCAGAGAGGATAACGCCGAGGCCGTTCTTAAGCTGGTAATAGACAAAAGGAAAGGGGGAAGCTACTGATTTTTCTTCTATTTGAGCCTGAAGCGAAGAAAAACAAACGACTAGGAAAAGAGCCAACCAGAGGCCAAGTTGCTTAGAATGACGTGAACCCTTCATTGGGCAATAAAATATCATATCTTTTCTCGGGAAAAAAGAAAATAACTGACAACGCCCCCTTTAGCTTTCTTAGGACCCTGCTGGTAAGCACTATTTTTGGCTGAGGAAGGTTGTCGACTTTAAAACTTTCTTCGTGTTAAGCTTAGCGTTAAAGTCAGAAGATCGGCTTTAAAAGCAGACGGCGATTGCAAAATGGGGAAGGATGTGCTAATCTTTTTCGCTCCCCGCAGCGCGGGCTAATTTCCTAGAGGGAGGTCTCGATGAGCCGAAACGGAAAATATCTCTTTACCTCGGAATCAGTAACTGAAGGCCATCCAGATAAAGTTTGTGACCAAATCTCCGACGCTATTGTTGATGACCTTATCAGCCAGGACCCAGCATCACACGTTGCCTGTGAAACGCTGGCAACCACGGGCTTAGTTTTTATCGCTGGCGAGATTACTACCAACGGTTACTGCGATTTTCAAAATGTCGTCCGCAACGTCATTAAAGATATCGGCTATACTGAAGCTATTTATGGCTTTGATTATAAAACCTGTGCGGTTATTTCTTCGATTCATGAACAATCCCCGGATATCGCTCTGGGGGTTAGAGAGGGGACTGAAGAGTTAGGAGCAGGTGACCAGGGATTAATGGTCGGTTATGCCTGTCGGGAAACACCAGAACTCATGCCTATGCCCATCATGCTCGCTCATCGCTTAGCGCGGCGATTGAGCGAGGTAAGAAAAAAGAAAATTCTGCCCTATCTTCGGCCTGACGGTAAAACTCAGGTGACAGTCGAATACGATAGCGGCATCCCTAAGCGTGTAGAGGCGATTGTGATCGCCGCCCAGCATGATGACTTGGTAAAAATGGAAACCTTGAGGCACGAAATTCGCGAGCAAGTAATCAATCGGGTTATACCTCCAGATTTCATTGATGCCGAGACCAAAGTTTTTGTCAACGGAACCGGCCGTTTTGAGCTGGGCGGTCCAATGGCCGATACCGGAATGACCGGCAGAAAAATTATCGTTGACACCTACGGTGGTATGGGCAGCCATGGTGGCGGTTGCTTTTCGGGTAAGGACCCCACTAAGGTCGACCGCTCTGGCTCTTACATGGCTCGTTATATTGCCAAAAATCTGGTCGCCGCGGGTCTCTGTGACCGGGTTGAAATTCAGATTGCTTATTGCATCGGCATCTGTGACCCCGTATCGGTCATGGTCAATTGTTTTGGCACCGCCCGCATACCAGAAGAAATAATTGAAGAACTGGTGCGCCGCCATTTTCCGCTTCGGCCCAAAGGAATGATTGACTACCTTAAACTGCGACGGCCAATTTTCCGCCAAACGGCTTGCTATGGCCACTTTGGTCGTTCAGAGTCTGACTTTACCTGGGAAAAGGTCGATAAAGCTGAGATATTAAAAAAGGAAGCTGGGTTGGATTAATTATTTTAGATTAATAAGATAAAAAACGGAGCAACCGGTCATGAAAGCAAAAATTAACTATGATATTCGAGAAATTAATTTAGCCGCGGCAGGCGAAAAGAGGATAGAATGGGCCGCTCGGTTTATGCCGGTAGTCGTGAGTTTAAGAGAAAAATTCTCTCGAGAAAAGCCATTAAAAGGAATCAGAATTGCTGCTTGTCTCCACGTGACCAGCGAAACTGCCAATCTCATGCTAACGCTTCGGGCGGGAGGAGCCGATTTAGCCCTGACTGCTTCCAACCCGCTTAGCACTCAAGATGAAGTAGCAGCGGCCTTAGTCAAGAATCACCACCTCTCGGTGTGGGCGATTAAAGGAGAAGATAATAAAACCTATTATCAGCATATCCAAAAAGCCCTGGAGATTAGACCAATGATTACCATGGATGACGGCGCTGACTTGGTGACCACGGTACATACAGAGAGGCGCGATTTGCTCGAGGGAATTATCGGCGGAACTGAAGAAACCACGACGGGCGTCATCCGGCTCCGGAGTATGGCTGAGAAGGGGGTGCTTAGTTACCCGATCATTGCCGTCAATGATGCTAACACCAAGCATCTTTTTGATAACCGCTATGGCACCGGGCAGAGCACAATTGACGGTATTTTGCGGGCGACAAACATTCTTCTGGCCGGCCTTTATGTAGTCATTGCCGGCTATGGCTGGTGCGGCCGCGGGGTGGCGATGCGAGCTAAAGGCGCCGGCGCCAAAGTTATTGTCTGTGAGGTTGACCCCCTCCGGGCCTTAGAAGCGGTCATGGATGGTTATGAAGTTATGCCTTTAGTTAAGGCCGCTAAAATAGGCGACGTCTTTATTACTCTAACTGGCGATAAAAACGTTCTTACCAGGAAACATTTTTTGAGGATGAAGGACGGAGCGATTGTGGCTAATTCAGGCCATTTTAACGTGGAAATAGACATTCCCGCGCTGGAATCTTTATCAACCCAGAAACGACGGCTCAGAGATTTTGTGGATGAATACACGCTTTCCAACGGCCGCAAAATTTATCTGTTAGGCGAAGGAAGGCTGATAAATTTGGCGGCAGCGGAAGGCCATCCGGCCACTGTCATGGACATGAGCTTTGCCAATCAGGCTCTCTGCGTTGCCTATCTCGCCAAACACGGCAAGCAATTAATCCGGACCGTTCACCCCGTGCCCATAGAAATTGACCGGACTATCGCCAAACTTAAGCTGAAATCCATGGGAGTCAAAATAGACCAGTTAACCCGCCAACAAAGGGCTTATCTTTCTGAATGGCGCGAAGGGACTTAAACCCTATTTCTCGTAAATCTGTTTAAGATAAGAAGCGATTTGGTTTCGTAAATTCTCATCCCGGGTCAAAGGCAGAATTTTTTCTAAAATCTCTCTAGCCTTTGGGTATTGTCCATCCTTAAAATAGGCTACTGCTAAATTAAAATTGAAATTAACGTCCTCAGGGACTAACTTAACAGCACTTAAGTAGCTCTCGATAGCCTCAGGAAGACGATTGAGCTTTTCCATAATTAACCCTTTGAGGTTATGAGCCATAGCCAAGCGCTGGTTAAAATGAAGCGCATTCTGAACCAGGGCTAGAGCCTGTTCGTATTCCTCGCGGAGAAAACAAAGGCGCGCTAAATTATAAGTTGGCAGTTCTTTGGTTTGATAATTGGGGTCAGCTAAGGCTTTCCGAAATTCCTCCTCAGCCTGGTCAAGATAGCCCATTTCTTGATAAAGGCTGCCAAGGTTGTTTCTGGCTTCAGAAAAGTTAGGATTGATTTCTAAGCACTTCAGGTAGGCTTTTTGAGCTTCCGGAAGCTGACCTTTTATCGCTAAGGCCAGTCCCAACGCGTTATAAGCTAAGTAATGCTTGGAATCCAAGCTAATAGCTCGCTGGAAATGGGTAAGAGCTCGGTCAACATCGTTGTTATTAAGATAGAAGAGTCCGAGATTGTATTGGTACTTGGGGTCCCTTTCTCTTTCCTGTTCAATTTTTTTTTGAGGGGAAGCGCAATTGATTAGCCATAAAACAAAACATGACCAAGCCAAAACCAAACCAGCTGTTCTCGCCTGACGCATGATTAAAAGCTCCCTTATTACCGTCCTGATTTCCTTTTTGACCAAACCATAATTTTTTATCTATTTTATTATAGCCTTCAAACCGAAAAAGTCGAGGTTTTTCGCTCTTAACCTTTAATTAGCAACCCGAGCTGAAAGGAGAAGAAAATCAGGAAAATTTTTTATGAACCTTGAGAGAGCGGTTCGCCTTTGAGCGAACGGCCCATTAAATCAATCAAGGAAGTGCGCGGGTCTTTATTGTTATGTAATACCTGGTAAACCTCATGACAAATCGGCATTTCTATACTCTCTCTTCTGGCTAACTCGTTAACCGAAATTGAGGTCGGCACGCCTTCGGCCACCATTTTCATTCCGGCTAAAATTGTTTCCAATTTTTCTCCCTGGCCAATTCTAAAGCCGACCAAGTAGTTGCGGCTGAGAAGCCCAGTAGCGGTAAGCACCAAGTCGCCAATGCCCGCCAAGCCATAAAATGTTTCTTGTTTCGCTCCCAGCTTAAGCCCTAGTCTCGTTATCTCTACCAATCCCCTGGTAATCAGCGAAGCCCGGGCATTATGACCGAAACCCAGTCCGTCAGAAATTCCCGCCGCTAAGGCAATCACGTTTTTCACCGCCCCGGCTATTTCTACTCCCTTAACGTCAGGGCTAGTGTAAATGCGGAAATTGAGGCTGGAAAGAGCTTTCTGTATTTTTTCGGCCACCCCAGCCACTTCAGAGGCCACGACGACCGCAGTCGGCCAGCCGGAAGCTACCTCCCGGGCAAAACTGGGCCCAGAGAGCACGGCCAAATAAATCTCGGGGGAAAAAATCGTCGCCATGATTTCAGTCATCCGCATCAAGGAGCCCTCTTCTAATCCCTTAGTGAGACTGACAACAATTTTTCCGGGCTGGAGGTGTTTGGCCATCTGAAGATAGATGCGGCGGCAAAAACGAGAAGGAACGGCAACGAAGACGACTTCAGCTTCGTCCAGCGCCTCGCCCAAATCAAGGCAGGGTATTACTTCTGTTGGCAAAATAAATCCCGAAAGAAAAAGACTGTTGGTACGGTTCTTTTTAATTTCCTGAAAGATTTCCTCTTCTCTTACCCAGAGTTTGGTTCTAATCCTTTGGCGGTGCAGCAGAAGGGAAAAAGCTGTCCCCCAGCTCCCAGCGCCGATAACCGCGGCTTCCTTAGTCATTTTCTGCTTTTCCCAGTCCGATTTTTTGTCCCAATCGATTCTCCTCCCCCCGCCAGAGACGCTGAATGTTAGAGCGATGTCTAAGCCAAATAAGAAGGGAGAAAAGACTGGCGACCAGAGTTAGCGACCAGTTACGCTCGAAAAAATAAATCAGGGGGATGAAAGCCAGGGCGGCGATTAAGGAGCCGAGGGAAACTATTCGGGTAAGCGCCACTATAATTAGGAAAACCACCGCACTAACAGCCAACGAAGGCCAGCTAAAAACTAACATGACGCCGACGCTCGTCGCCACTCCTTTACCTCCCCGAAAACCGAGGGAAAAGGGGAAACAGTGCCCAAAAACCGCCAACCAAGAAATGGCCAGAGCCAGCCACAGATGGGGAATAAAAGCTCGCATTAATAAAGCGGGTACGGCTCCCTTCAGCCCGTCTAAAACCAAAACGATTAGCGCCCATGGTAACCCCTTGGTCCGGAGAATGTTAGTGGCTCCGATACTCTGACTGCCATAAGCACGAATGTCCTTTTTTTCCACGAGCTTATAAATAAGGAAACCAGTTGGGATTGACCCGAGAAGATAGGCAAAGATACCTAACCCGATTGCCGAAAGAATCAACCCAGTCTTACCTCCTGGATAACGTGGTATTCAGCGCCCGAAGGTCTTAAGACACTCTGAAAAAGCTTAATTGCTCCCACTTCCATTTGGCCGAAGCTTTGCTCTTCATACTTTTTGAGCTCTCTCAAAACTTGGTCCATACCTCTAACTGACTTAACCCGGCCTAAGGTGAGGTGCGGGTGAAAAGCTCTTGGCTCTCGCGGCCAGCCTGTCTTTTCCAGATTGACCTCGATTTCTTGCTGCAATTGAAGCAGAGCCGGCGACGGAACTACTCCCACCCAGAAGACTCTTGGGGTTCCCTTTTCTGGAAAGCAACCAGTGGAGCGACATTCGAGTGAAAATGGCTGGCGCTCAAGAGCGACCTTTTCTATTGTAGCGATTATCGTCTTGACTTCTGTGTCAGTAATTTCACCCAAAAATTTAAGCGTAAGATGGAAAGAATCTTCTCCCACCCATCTCACGTCAGCCTTTAGCCGGCGAAGGGACTGGAGCAACGCTCTGAGGTTTTGTTTTATTTCCGGGCTTAAATCTATCGCAATAAAAGCTCTCATTTTCCCTCCGTGTGCTTTTCTAAAAGATAGCGGCGCAGCATATCTAGGGCCTTCTGGGAAGTCTGAAATTTAACTTGTTCCCGATTGCCGAGAAACAAATTGCGACTGACTAAGGTCTCGGAGGAGGTCGCCAAGGCGACAAAAACCAAGCCAACAGGTTTAGCGGACGTTCCTCCGCCTGGTCCGGCAATTCCGGTTGTCGCCAGCCCAAAATCGGCCCCGCTCTTCTGGCGAATATTTTCAGCCATGAGCCGGGCTACTTCCTGGCTAACAGCCCCGTGCTGTTCGATTATTTTAGCTGGAATATCTAAGGTTTCGACCTTCGATTGATTGCTGTAAACTATCGTTCCTTCCAGAAAGTAATCAGAGCTGCCAGGTACCGCAGTAAAGCGATGGCAAACCAGCCCGCCGCTGCAAGATTCAGCCACAGCCACCGTTTTGCCTGCGGCTCGAAGCAACTGGCCCACCACGGCCTCCAACTCTTCGCCTTCGGCACTGAAAATATTGACCCCAAGCCGACTCTGAAACGCTTCTACCAACCGGTCCAACCTTTGGCGAGACACCGTTTCGTTCTCTGCTGTGCTTGTCAGATGAATCTCAATTTGGCCAGGGTAGGCAAGAAGAGTGACTTTTAAACCTGACTCCCGAGGGTAAATATCTTTTATTTGGTCTTCGATTTGACTCTCCGTCATTCCAGTAGTCTTTAGAACTCTGCGAAAAAGGAAGGAGCGGCGCAGGCTCTGGAGCCGTGGCCAGACGAACTCCTCAAACATTGGCTGTAATTCCCGCGGCGGGCCGGGTAAGATGATTATCCTTTTGCTTTGCACCTCCACCCATTCGCCAGGCGCGGTGCCATTTCTGTTAGGCAAGAGTGTAGCGCCCTCTAAAATAAAGGCTTGGCGCCGGTTGGAGGCAGGCATGGCCAGGCCGCGGCTCTTGAACCTATTTTCAATGGTTTGGAGAATCTCGGGCTGAAAAACTAATTTTTTCCCCAGGACTTCGGCCAAAACCTCGCGAGTGCGGTCATCTTCAGTGGGCCCGAGGCCACCGATAATGAATATGAGGTCTGCTTTTTCGACCGCATCACCAAGAATGAGCTTCAGGCTTTCCGGTTCGTCGCCGACCACGAATTTAAAATCTACTTCTAACCCGAGCTCGTTTAGCCTTTGCGTCAAAAAAAGGGAATCCGTATCCTGGAAAAAGGGTGTCATCAGCTCCGAACCTACCGCAACAATTCCCAGCCGCATTTTTTCTAAGAAACCCAGAAATAAATTTGAATTAAAAGCCTTGCCAATAACCCGGCTACCAAATCATCAGCCATTATACCCCAACCGCCCTTAATTTTTTCTGTCTGTCGGATAGGGAAGGGCTTGACGATATCTAAAAAGCGAAATAGAAAGAAAGCCAAGAAAAAATTAAAGGAGGAAACAGGCAAACCCATGAGTACTACAAACTGACCAGAAACTTCGTCAATTACGATTTGCCTTGGGTCGTCCCGGTTAGCTTGCTTGGCATATAAGTGACTCGCCCAAGTTCCCGCCACGCCTAATACCGCGAACACGCTTATCTCTAGCCCAAAAGAAGCCGAGACGGGCCAAAAAAAACGCCGAGCCAAGACAACTAACAAGCTGGCCAAGGTGCCGGGAGCAACAGGAAAATAACCGACGCCAAAAAAGGTAGCGACAAGGGTAGCCAACGTTTTCATCCTAACCAGCAACCCCGTAAATCATACCGGCCAGTTTCGATTATTTCAACCAAACTTAAACCAGAAGCCGGGGACTCTTTTCCTTTAGGCCAAGGAATTCTCACCACTCCGTCAACTTCTGGCGCCTGGTACTTTGTTCGGCCATAATAAATTGTTTTAGTTTTGTTAGTCGTCCCGTCAATTAATACTTCCATTTTCCGTCCCAAGAAGCGTCGCAGGCGACGCCGAGAAATTTCCGCTTGCATGGCCATAATCTCGTGGCGTCTTCTTTGTTTTTCCTGGTCAGCAATTGGGTCGCCTAAGGAATAAGCTTCGGTGCCAGGTTCAGGAGAATAAATAAATACCCCTAAATGGTCAAATTCCGCCTCACGGACAAAATTAACCAGGTCTTGGAATTCTCTTTTTCCTTCCCCGGGGAAGCCGACAATAAGAGAGGTGCGAAAAGCGGCGTCGGGAAGGTGCCGTCGAATTCGCTCCAACAAGCGAAGCGCCTGCCGGCCGTCAAAGCCGCGGCGCATCAACCTAAGTACGGACCGGCTCGAATGCTGAAAGGGAAGGTCAAAATAAGGGCAAATCTTTGGCTCAGTCATAATCTCAAGGAGAGGCTCGTCGATTTCTTCAGGGAAGCCGTAAAGCCAGCGGACCCAGGCAATCTCACGGATTCTAACGAGGGCTTCAAGCAGGGCAGCCAGTTGATTCTTTTTTCCTCTATCCCGACCGTAATAAGTTGTATCTTGAGAAATAAGGTTGATTTCCTTGACCCCCGCCTCGGCCAAGCTTTTTATCTCTTTAATGATGGAAGCTGAGGGCCTGGAACGATAAGCGCCTTTGATCGCCGGAATCGTGCAAAACGAGCAGCTGTGGGAGCAACCTTCAGCAATTTTAACGTAGGCCCAGACAGGCGGAGTTGAAAGCAGCCGCGGCATGTTTTCATGATAAAGAAAGGTATATCGGGAGGCCGAAAAGTGTTTGCCCTGAATGGCCGAAACAACTTGTTCTAATTCTTTTACGCCCAGCCAGAAGTCAATTTCAGGAAATTGTTGTTTTAAGCTTTCTTTCTCTTTTTCGACGTAACAGCCTAAGATGCCGATTTTTTTATTCGGGTCCCGTTTTTTCTGGCGCAAAACCTCCCGAATAGCTTTACGGCTTTCCAAGCGGGCGGGCTTAATAAAACCACAGGTGTTAACTAGAATGACCTCGGCCAGCGTCGGGTCAGGATAGGGGATATAGCCAGCTTCGGCCAGAAGCCCTAAGAGGACCTCGCTATCGACCAAGTTTTTGGCACAACCAAGGTTGATCAAACAAACAGTCTGGCCCTTGGGAAGAGTCATTTTTTCGAACTTATCTAATCAGTTTTTTTCACTTTATAGCGTCTCTTTTGAGGGCAAAGTACGGAATTGTGGAAGCGACCATTGAATGTTTAGCCCTCCCGAATCATCCTTCAAGAGAACCTCTGGCCGGTGTGGATGACTGAGACTGAACAGGTCAAAGATAGAGGCCAAGAGGGCGCCAAAGCTCCCGAGCTGCCATGACTCACAGCGCGGCGAGTTCTGCCGGCACCCCCAACGATGAAGACGAAAAGGGGTCGAAAACCAGTCAGGAAGCAAGGTATTTCCGGATGCGTCATTTCTTAGTTTGGCGAAGATGGAACATAAGCCAAAGGCGCTTCTCAGGGATAAATACGGTAAAGAAGGCGAGGAAAGGGAATAGCTTCTCGAATATGCTTTAATTGGCAAATCCAGGCCACAGTCCTTTCTAAGCCGAGGCCAAAACCGGCATGAGGTACCGAACCAAACCGTCTTAAATCAAGATACCATTCATAAGCTTGGCGCGGCAGATTAAACTCCGCCAGTCTTTTCTCTAAGAGCTTCAGGTCATGGATTCTCTGGCCGCCGCCAACTATTTCGCCATAACCTTCAGAAGCCATGATATCCACGCCCAGGGCCAGGTCAGGATTTTTCTCGTCAGGCTGCATGTAGAAGGCTTTAATTTTGGCGGGAAAATGAGTGACACAAACTGGTTGGTCATATATCTTGGACAAAAGAGTCTCTTCTGGCGCCCCAAAATCATCGCCATAACTCATTTTTGAGCCTTTCGCCTGCAATAGGGCAACTGTTTCATCATAAGTTAGGCGGGGGAAAGGTTTCTTAATTTTTTCTATGGGAGCCGTGTTTCTTTCCAGCGTCTCCAGGTCCGCCTTTCGCCTCGTCAGGACTCTTTCTAAAATGAAAAGAATAAGCTCTTCCGCCAGGCCAATTATGTCCTCTAAGGTAGCGAAGGCTACCTCGGGCTCAACCATCCAGAATTCAATCAAGTGACGTCGTGTCTTGCTCCTTTCTGCGCGAAAGGTCGGGCCAAAACAATAAACTTTACCCAAAGCCATGGCCGCTGCTTCCATATAGAGCTGGCCGCTCTGACTAAGATAGGCTTTCTGGTCGAAGTACTGGGTTTCAAAGAGCGTGGTCGTCCCTTCACAGGCGCTGGGGGTAAGTATCGGGGCATCAACCAGGCGAAATCCGTGGCTGTCAAAGAAGTCGCGTATAGCACGAATCACTTCCCAACGTACTTGAAGAACGGCGTTTTGCTTACGCGACCGGAGCCACAGATGGCGGTGCTCCATTAAAAAAGGAACGCTGTGTTCTTTCGGAGTTATAGGATAATCCTGAGCTATTTGGATTGTCTCCATCTCCTCGACCGCCATCTCGTAGCCGCCTGGCGCTCTTTTTTCCTCCACAATTCGACCCCGGATGACCACAGATGACTCCTGGGTAAGCTGGTCAAACTGAAGGAAAAGGGGATTGTCCCTTTCGGGGCTGAAGATTGTTGCCTGGATGATTCCAGTCCCGTCTCTAACCAAAAGGAAACGAACCTTGCCGCTGGAACGCTTATTATATACCCAGCCCCTGATTTCTACTTCTTCTCCCTGGTAGCGGCTGATTTCTTCGATATATACCCGTTTCATAATGGCTGAATTATAAGCCATTTGACCTAACCGGTCAATCAAGAGAAGGCTGTTGCGCAAAAATTGTGATGAGCTACTAAGCTATATCGGCTGCATTTCTTTAAAAAAAGATGATTCAAGATTTAAGTGAACTATAAATGTGTTTTAAAAATTCAAAGACGATTTATCCTCATTATAAATTCTAAAAAAGGATTAAGGTCAGGGTTTATAAAACCTCTCTCTTCCCCGGATACAAGAGCATTCAGAAAAAAAATGCTAAATATTCATGATAAAGCGGAAGATGATTGCTTCCGCTGCCTTTTTAGGCTAACCTTAAATCAAATTGTTTTAGATAAATTATGTCTGAAACTAAAGACTTTTTGCCGTCCAAGCTTATTTGTGGGCTGATTGCCTCGTCTGAAACTTTTTTTGCCGCGGCTGAAGATGAGCTTATCGGCCTTTTTGGCCCAGTTGACTTAAGAAGTCAGCTTTTTCCCTTTGATTATACTGACTATTATGCCAAGGAAATGGGTCCCGGCCTCAACAGATGCTTCCTCAGTTTCCGTCAGCTTCAAGACCCTTCGAGGTTACCGCAGGTCAAGCTTGAGACGAACCGGCTGGAAAAAAAATTAAAACAAGAATTTCAATCTCCAAATCGGATAGTTAATATCGACCCGGGAATCTTGACTCCCGCGGCTTTAATTATGGCCACAGCTAAAAATTTTTCTCACCGCATTCCCCTCGCCTCAGGCATTTATGCTCATTTAGAATTTTTATTCCGGCGCAACTCAATTCATACTTTGGACTGGACTTATCCTGATTTTAAGCAAGAAACCTACCACCCTTTTTTTCTCCAAGTAAGAGAAATTTATTTAGGCCAATTAGCCCTTCTGAAGGCTAAAATATAGCAAATAAAATCAAATCGAATTAAGCTATAAATTAGGAATTATTTTCTCAACCCCGACTAGTTGCTTTAAAAAATTATCAACTGGAAAGCTAATTCGGTATTTTTAGGGAAGCTGGTTTTTTTGAGTTCTTTTCCTTTCCCGCGCATAGCTAAGATAAGCCTTCAGGTTAATATCTCGGCCGCAAAGAGCTTCGCTGGCCTTAAGAGAGGCGGTCATCTCTGAGTCGCAAGGGTCGATTATCGCTGCGTCCAGGCCGACTTCCACCGCCAAACTGAGAAGCGACCGGTTTAAAAGAGACCGCAGAGGCAGGCCAAAGGAAATATTACTAATTCCAGCAATAGTGCGGAAAGCAGGCAATTCTTGCTTTATAAGCCGGAGGGAAAGAAGAAAAAGAGTCCCTGCCTTATAATCCACTCCTAAAGGCCTTACTAGGGGGTCGAGAAAAACATCTGCCGGGTCCAATCCTTCTTTCTCCAGCTTCGTGCTTATTCTTTGCGCTAATTGGAGCGTTTCTTCAGGTGTCGAGGGCAAGCCAGCTTCATCGAGACATAAGGCTACTATTAAGGGTCTGTATTCCTTAATAATTGGCAAAAGTTCCTCCCACCTGTTTTTTTCTAAGCTCAGGGAATTAAGGAAAGCCCGACCTCGATGTAAACTGAGGCCGACCTCGATGGCTAAAGGATGGGGCGAATCAATGGCCAGCGGAAGGTCGACCCTTTCCTGCAGTAAGGGCACAGCCCATCTTAACAATTCTATTTCCCTCTCAGGAAGAGCGGAGACGTTCAAATCCAGAATATCAGCGCCGGCCTGCTTTTGCTTCAGGGCTTCGTTAACCAAGAAACTTTCATCTTTTTTTTCCAAGGCTTGGCGCACCGATAACCGGCTGGAGTTAAGACGTTCGCCAATGATTATCATTCTATTCTAATCAAGTTAGACAAGCGACGAATGTATTCAGGGTTGGTACCACAGCAGCCGCCGACGGCCTGGACTCCCGCCTCTAAAATTTGCGTAAAGCCGAGGACAAAATCGTCGATTGTCTGGGAATAAACGAGCCGGCCATCCGAATCAGTTTTTGGTTGGCCAGCATTAGGCTGAACAAGAAGAGGGAGGGAAGTTTCGGCCCTCAACAGGGGCGCTAACTCAGCCATGTCCTGGCTGGTTAAGGTGCAATTAGCGCCAGCGCCGTCGGCGCCCGCGGCCTCAAGACTTTGCAAGCAATCTGCAACCTTTTGCCCCATCAGAGTAAAAAATCCTCGGGGCGTGCGCTGGAAAGTCATTGTTACCAGGACAGGGAGCGATGAGGCAGCTCTTTTGGCCGCCCGCAAGGCACAAAGAGCTTCCCTTAAGTCATACATGGTCTCGATTAGAAGGAGGTCAGCGCCTCCTGCGGCTAAGGCAGAAGCCTGAAGATAAAACCCGGCCTCGAGCTCAGCTTCTTCTAACGGCCCATAGGGCTTGAGAAATTGGCCGGCTGGTCCTAAGCTACCGGCCACAAATTGGCCTTTTTCCTTGGCTTGAGCCGCGACCGAGGCGGCAGCATAATTCAGCTCCTCAGCCTTTGTTTCTAAACCATAAGCTTTAAGCTTAACAGGGTGACCGCCAAAACTATTGGTCGTCACTACCTCTGAACCCGCTTCAAAATAGCTCCGGTGGACCTCTTCTATGTCCTTGGGGTGGGAAAGGTTCCAGGTTTCCGGACATTCGCCTGGCTTCAAACCCCGCTTTATTAGTTCCGTGCCCATCGCGCCGTCAAAGAGAACTATTCCCTTTTCCAATCTGGCCAAGAAGTAAGAGTCTTTCAATTTTAAGCCTCCTCTGGATGGAAAGCGGAAATAGAGCGCAGCTTGGCGATGATTTCGGGCAGCTCGCGCAAAACTATCTCTATTTCCTCCTCGTTATTGAACCGGCCGAGCGAAAAGCGAAGGCAAGAGCGGGCAATTTCAGGCTTCAGGCCTATGCCTAAAAGGACATGAGAAACCTCTTCTGATTCTTCGCTGCAAGCAGAACCAGTAGAAACATAAATTTCCTTGGTGGCTAAGGCCAAAAGGATAGCCTCAGCTTCGAGCCCGGGAAAGGCAAAATTAAGCGTGCCCTTGACCCGGTTTTCAGGATGACCGTTGAATTTGACCTGAGGAATTTTGGTCTCTACTCCCTCCTTCAGCTTTGACGCCAATTTTTCGATTCTCTCCTTATCCTTTTTCCATCTTTCTTTTAGGATGCGTACGGCCTCAGCAAACCCGACAATTCCGACGGTATTTTCGGTGCCAGCTCGCAGACCTCTTTCCTGATGACCACCATGAACAAAAGGATAGATATTTGTTCCTTTCCGAATATACAGAGCGCCTACCCCCTTGGGGCCATAAACCTTATGGGCTGAAATCGAGAGAAGGTCGACGCCGAGCTTTTCGACGTTGACCTCTATCTTGCCAAAAGTTTGCACCGCATCAGTATGCACCAAAACCCCTTTTTTCTTGGCTATTTCCACTATCTTCTCGATAGGTTGAATTGTCCCGATTTCGTTATTAGCATGCATCACCGAGATAAGTGCTGTCTGGGGGGTAATAGCGTCGCTTAAAAAATCAAGGTCTACCACCCCCTGCGAGTCCACAGGCACATAGGTGACTTTATACCCCTTTTTTTCTAAGTACTGACCAGTGCGTAGCACCGCCGGATGTTCAATAGCCGAAGTAATGAACTCTCTTTTGTCAGGGAAGGCATCCATGACGCCGAGGATAGCGAAGTTATCAGCCTCAGTTCCTGAGCCGGTAAAGATTATTTCGGAACGATGCGCACCTAAGACGGAGGCAATCAGTTCGCGACCTCCGTTGATTATTTCCTTCACCTTTCGGCCGATGGGGTAGAGGGAAGAGGGGTTGCCAAAATGCGTCGGCATAAAGTCCGTCATTGCCTTGATCACCTGAGGGTCAAGGGGAGTCGTCGCATTATTATCAAGATAAACCATTTTAGCCTCCGCTTTCTTTCGCTAAGCTTCAGCCGGCCAAACGAAACTTTCAGCCCTTAAGATTCTGGCTATTTGGGTCAATCATAAATATTTTTCTTTAAGGATCTTGACTACTTCTGCGCCCGCCCTTCTCTGGCCTTCTTCAGCCGCAGCGCCAATATGCGGGGTGGCAAAAACCTCCGGATGGTCAATAAGGCTAAAATCGACGGGCGGCTCCTTCTCAAAGACATCGAGGGAGGCAGCTCTAACCTTTCCCTTATTCAGCCCTTCCAGGAGGGCAGCTTCGTCAACCACCCCGCCTCTAGCCGCATTAATGATTATTACCCCGTTTTTCATTTTCTCAATCTCAGCCCCGCTTATTAGATGTTTGGTCTCCTTAGTCAAAGGAAGATGGAGGGTAATAATATCAGCCGAAGATAATAGCTCATCAAAAGAAACCATCCTTACGGGTAAGTCGGTTTTGACCGCCACGACATCATAGGCAATTACCTTCATCCCAAAAGCCAGGCCGCGTTTAGCTACTTCTTGACCGATTCGGCCAAACCCGATAATTCCGAGCGTCTTACCGTAGAGTTCAGTCCCGGAAAGGGCCTTTTTCTCCCATTTATGTTCCTTCATCGAGAGGTTGGCTCGGCCAAGTCTCCGGACCGCTGCCAACATTAGACCAAAGGTGAGTTCAGCAACGGAAATAGAGGTGGCGGCTGGAGTATTGGCTACTTCAATCCCTTTCTCCTCAGCCGCCTCAACGTCAATATTATCCAAACCAATTCCCGCCCTGATGATAAGCCTAAGTTTATGCGCCGCCTCGATTACCTTCCGAGTAACCTTCGTGGCACTCCTGACAACGACCACTTCATATTCAGGAATGGTCCGGACCAGCTCGGCTTCATCCATTCCTGTTTTTAAAGTGACTTCAAACTGAGGAATGCCGCGGAGCTCCTCTAAGGCTTCTTTATCCAAAGGGTCAGCTAATAATATCTTGGTCATTTCCAATTCTCCCGCAAAACTTTTTCGGCCGCTCCCACCGCCTGTCCCATCATCACTGGAAAACCTAAATCAGTCAAAGCCATTTCCAGAGCTGCCAAGGCCATAATGATTTCAAACCCGCACATATATCCCAGATGGGCAATCCGGAAAATTTTTCCTTTGTAAGGGTCTTGGCCACCAGCGATATAGGCTCGATATTTGCTCTGCATAAGCTTAACCAGTTTAACGCCATCGACTCCAGCCGGAACCTTGACAGCGGTTAAAATATTTCCTGGCCGCTTCGCTAAAAGCTCCAGACCCAGCGCCTTCACTCCCGTTCTGGTGGCCTCTCCCAAAATCCGATGATGTTCCAACAGACCGTCAATCCCGATGGCCTTAATCCTATCCAAGGCTTTCTTTTGCTGAATAATAAGAGAGACCGCAGGAGTCCAAGGTGTGGTCTGCTTTTCCAGATTCTTCTTAGCGGCCTTAGCGTCAAAATAAAATCGAGGCATTTTCGCTTTCTCTACCAGTTTCCAGGCCTTGGGACTAAAAGCGATATAGGCCAGCCCCGGTGGAATCATCAGCGACTTCTGGGAGCCAGTGACCATAACATCTATCTGCCATTCATCCATCGGGCAGGGCGTAGCTCCCAGACCTGATATCCCGTCAACGACCAAAATGGCGTCGGTCGCTGCCACCACTTCTCCAAAGCCCTGAATGTCATAGATAGCTCCCGAGGAAGTTTCCGACAGAGTGGCAAAAACAGCTTTTACTTCCGGGTTCGCCTTGAGTTCAGCGGCCAACTGCTCCTTGGTAAAATCCTCGCCCCACTCAAGAACAATTTCTTTGACTTCAACGCCATAGGCCCGACAAATCTTGCCCCAACGCTCGCCAAACTTGCCTCCGTTAATAGTTATGACTTTATCACCGGGGCTCAAAGTGTTGACAACAGCTGTTTCCATAGCGCCTGTCCCAGAAGAGGTAAGGATAAAAACATCCTGGTTAGTTCCAAAAAGCTGCTTTAACCCCTCCGAAACTTCCATGAAGATGGCCGAAAATTCCGGCGTCCGGTGATGAATAATCGGTTCTGAGGCCACCGAAAGTACTTCCTCAGGAAGCGGCGTTGGTCCTGGAGATAACAGATAATACTTTTTAAACATCAATAATTCCTCCTTTTATATTATAAATCTTCCCGTTTAAATTATCAGATTTGAGAGATAGGAGTCAATTAAAGCTGGCGAAGAATCTCTGTCAAAAGGGCAGTCCTTTCAATTAAAGAAGGCAGCAATAAGTGTTCATGTTGAGCGTGGATGCCATCACCGTCAGGTCCGAGTCCGTCTAAGGTGGGAACACCAGTCATTGAGGCAATAGACGCGTCCGAGCCCCCACCGGTCTTACCTTCAGTCAGTTGCAGACCCAAACCTTGAGCAATAACCTTAACCCGCTGGAAAAATTGGCTCGAAGTCTTAGTCTTTTCTAAGGGAGGGGTAAAGCTCTCCTGAAAATACTTAACCTTTGCTCCGGCCAGAAAGGGTTCTCGATTGCGGAAAAAATTAATGATTTTGTTCTTCTGGGAATTAGTCCAGAAGCGGAAATCGACCACCGCCCAGGCTTTCTCAGGCACAATATTCGCTTTTTCCCCCCCACCGATAAGCCCGACATTAGCCGTTACACCGCCCTTCTCGAGTTGCTTTATTTTTCGCAGCTGGGCTAAAAGCTCGTCGATGGCGTTGACGCCTTTTTCTGGGGTGCCGGCATGAGCCGCCTTTCCCTTCACCTCGAGCCTCACCACCACTCTTCCCTTGCGTTGAGTCTTCAGGCCCCCGCCTGGGAGGGCTGGTTCAAGGCAAAGGACATAAACGGCCTGTTTCGCCAGTTTTAAGATCACCTCATGAGCTTCTTTATGACCAGTTTCTTCGGCCGAATTGATGAAAATAGAAACCGGAAGATTTGGCTGTAAGTTCAAGTCAGCTAAGGCCTTTATGGCTGAAAAAGCCATCACCAGCCCCGCTTTCATGTCCAATGTCCCAGGGCCATAAATTCTGTCACCTGAAAAATAAAAGGGCATCTTGTTCAGTTGCCCTACGGGCCAGACTGTATCGATGTGAGTCAGAATAAGAAGAGGGAGATTTTGTTTGCTTTTTATTTTCGGCGGGAATTGAATTAAATAAAAATCGCCCACGTCCGTTTGTGGCAGCCGCGTTATCCGGCAACCAATTTTTTTAAACTCGCCAACCAAGAAGGAGGAGCAGGCATCGACGGCTTTTTTATCCTGGGTTGGTGATTCTCGGCTGACCAATTCTTTGAGGAGCTGAACCATTTCTCCCTGACGCGACCGAAAATAAAATCTAAAATCCATAATACCTCCTCGTGAATAAGAATAATAAAATGTTTTGTGGTTAAATTGCAACTTCAGCGGGAAGAAACAAAACTTAACGAGTCAGCTTGACCCACTTAGAACCGGCCTTTGCTCCAAAGTTAAGGACACGCATCCACCGCTTCCCTCATTAAAAAGCCAGCCGGACTCTCATGACATAAAGACTTCAAGAAAACATTGAGACTACCCTACAAGCAAAGTTAGGGCATTTTATCGACAAAACCTAAGAATTGGCGACTTTTGCTTTAAATTGGGCAAAAATAAGAGTAATTCAGAAATTTGTCCTTTGTTGACAAGTCTGTTTATTATTTTCATATTAGAGATATGAAACGCATAAAAAAGCTTTTTTCAATCTCTCTCCCCCCCTTGCTTATGGCTTTCTTTCTATTTTCTCCTCTGGCTAAGGGATATAGTTATAGTCGTTCGTCTCTTTTTATCGACTTCTCGCGGGTTAATTCGAGGCAAACTGGCTGGCAAGACAATTGGGCCGCAGGTTTCGGGGCTGTCTTTCCTCTTAGCCAGCACTTCGCTTTTTTTCTAAATTTTAGCCGGTGGGGTTTTCAAATTTCCGCTCAGGACCCTCGCCTTATAACCGGACGGCTGACACTTTCGCCCCTAACTACAGGTTTTTATTTCCTTCTCTTACCTCGTTATTTCGTTTCGCCAGTAATATCCCTTGGAGGTGGCTACATTTTTTCTCAGTATCGGTTTGACCAAAGAGACTTGATAACTATTCCCGAAATAATTAAGTTCAGCAAGAAAATCAAAGGAAATTTCGCCTGGGAAGCGGGACCAGGACTCTTGTTTCATCTTTCTCCGCGGGCTAAAGTCTGGATTCTCTTCGAGCGCTTCCAAACTTCCCTGAAAATAGAGACCACCCTTGTCGACTTAAACCTGGGAACCATTAAGAGAAGCGAGGCTTTTAGATTTACCCCTTATCTTTACCGCTTAGGCTTCCAAGTCAGCTTTTAATCTTTGAATTTTTTCCAGCCCTGGCGGAACTTTCCACTTCAGTCGAAGACACAACCCCCGCACCTTTGGCCTTGTTTGTCTTTTCCCTTCGCCCCTCTTAGCTACTTCCTTTAACCTCCTTAGATTAAGATACCCTGGGGGCCAGAGGTTCCGTCGAAGGCCCATTCAGAAAAGCCAAATTTTTTCTAGTGGCCTTGGCTACGTCGCCTATCCTTCAACCTCGCCTAAAAAAGTGGAGGGAAGAAAAGGATAAAAATAAAACATTAGGTAAATACTTTTGATGTCGCCTATTTTAAATCCGAAACCATTCGTGATAGCTTCCGGCATCGCCGGCTTATCCCTCAATCAAAGCCTCAAAATAGGAAAGAGGCAAAAATTGAAACAAAAAATAGGCAAAAATCAGGCTAGTCGCTAAGCCGTCACCAATTTTTCTAAAATCAGGTGAAAATCAGGTAAATAGGTAAGGCGTCACCGATTTGGCAATGGTCGCTTACCTCGTGCCGGGCTTACCGCTCAGCCTCGCTCAGACCAGAAGAAAACAAAGAAATGATATTATCCCTAATCTCCGAGATTTCTTGCCGGGCAATATAATTCTATCGAGTTTTGGAAACAGAATTTGGTTCCCCAAATACTTTCTAAAAGCAACGGCGGGCCAGTTTGATTTAATTAAGAAACAAGGGAACGGGTGCGGCGCCACAGCTTAGCCGCGGCTCGAATGGCCCGGCCAACAGGTTTTTGCTTGAGCTTTACCGAATTATGGGCACAAATTTCCTGGCAGCAAAGGCAATGGATACATTTTGCTTCGTTAATCCAGGCTCTTTCTTGAATGAGGCTAATAGCTTCCGCCGGACAGGCTCGGTGACAATCACCGCAACCAGTACAGACACCTTTTTTTATCTCGGGAACAAAGGCCAGTTGTTCCTGGAAATAAGCATAAAGAAAGGAAGGCCAGTGGCGGCGAAAAAGGCTAACAGCTACCGCGGATAACCTAAAGTCCGGAACCAGAACTTCGGTCAGTCTTTCTCCTTTTGTTTGAATCAAGTCCAGGTCGCCAACTCCCAAGCCCCGATGATAGGCCTGGAAGGTAGTAAAAACCTGGTTGGGTTCAAGGCCGATAATTTTTCCGGCAACCGCGTCTAAGGCCACAGCGTCCCGGCTGCTCAGAAGCAGGTTAACAGCCCTGGGGTCGCCAGAAGACGGGCCTTCTCCCTCCATCGCTACGACCGCATCCATGATATTTAAATCAGGCGGCCGGATAGAAAATATATCCACCAGGGCCTGGGAAAAATCCTCATTCCAGATATGTTCTCGGTGACATTTGAGCCTCAGACCATGGGGAATGAGCCCGAACAGGTTTTTTATCGCTCCGGTATAAAGAGTAAATGAATGTGTCTTTAATTTCGGCAAGTTAATAACCACATCCGCCTCCAAAGCCTCTCTGGAAAAATATATTTTTTCCAAAACTTTTCCCGCTACTCGCACCTCCGCAAACCCTCTCTCTTTTAAATTAGTCAATTCAACCTCTAAGTCACTTAGCGCTTCCTTTAACCCGCAGGCAGAAAAAGGGTCTCCTGGCCGTCGCTCCACGTCATCGCCGACATAAATCGACATATTCCAATTTTTTAGAATCTTAATTACCTCCCGAACCAAAACCGGATGCGTATATATGGCCCGTTCCGCTGGAGAAAAAGGCGAAAGCAGGTTTACCTTGACGAAAACTCGCACGTTGCCTCGAAAGAGCGTCTCCAAATCGGCAACGAGGTTTAAATTTCTTTCCAAGGAGGAAGCGATAGCTCGAGACTCATAAGAAGTTGTTCGAGAAACAGCCACAATCGCCATGAATAAAATCTAATTTTAGCCAGGCGAAGACCAAAAGACAACTTAGCACGAGCTGAAGCAAGGCTTAAGAGAAAAACAATGACGGCTGAGGATTCCGAGGGCAAGGAATTCGTCTGTTTTCTCCTTATAATCGAGGACAAAATGAATCATTTTTTTGATATCATCCGGTCAATCGACTAAGATTCTTCATCAAAAAGGGGGTTGGTTGCGGCGCGTCTTTACTATGAATATATTAACTTTTTCTACCTAAGAGAGCTCTTGGAGCGCGGAAAAAGGAGGTTTTTAGAGCGTTTTATCCAAGACCAATTAAAAAAGAATGATAAAATCCCTTCCAGTTTAAAAGGGCTTCATGGCCAGCTTAAAATATAAGACCGCCTTGTAATTAAAATAATCGCTCCCAAAATGAGCCTTACAGGTCGCTATTGCTTTTGCGAAAGAGCCGAAAAATAATTGACAGAAGCGAGAAGGTGTGAGATAGCAATAGGCAAATACGAAGAAAGGAGTAAAATATGAATCTAAAAACTGACCGCCGGTCTTTTATTAAGGGTTTTGGCGCCGCCTTAGGAAGCTTAGGACTCTGGGGCATAAGAAAAGATACTGAGGCCTCCTCTCTTGAGGCTAAACTCGCTGAAATAGAAAACCTGGACCCGGCTGAAGTGGCGAAAGATGAAAGCTTCTGGTTTCAGGTTCAGGAAGCCTTTGATGTTGACCGGAGTATGATCAACCTGAATAATGGCGGCGTCCATCCCGCTCCCCGGATGGTAATGTCCGCTCTTCATCGCTATCTCGATTTTGCTAATGCCGCACCGACAGCCAACTCCTGGGGATACATTCGGCCCCGCCGCGAGCTAATCCGAGCTAAGATTGCCGAAACCTTTGGCTGCTCGCCGGAAGAGATTGCCATCACCAGGAACGTGACGGAAAGTCTGCAGATTGCATTACTCGGCCTTGACCTCAAACCAGGGGATGAAATAATCACCACGACTCATGACTACCCGTCGATGAAAAACGCCTTGTTTCAGCGGGAAAAAAGGGAAGGGGTCAAGGTTAAGCTTGTTCCCTTTCCCTATCCGCCTCCCAGCATGAAAGAGCTCGTCGACTGTTTTGCTCAGAACATTACGCCTCGCACTAAGATGATTCTGGTCTGCCACATCACGAACCTAACCGGTCAGATTTTTCCGGTTCGCGACATCTGCCAATTAGCCCGCGAAAAAGGGGTCGAGGTGGTTATTGACGGCGCGCACTCTTTTGGCCATTTTGTTTATCAACAGAAAGACCTGGATTGTGATATTTACGGCGCCAACTTACATAAATGGATGATGGCGCCAATCGGCACGGGCTTTCTCTTCGTTAAGAAAGAAAAAATTAAGAAAATCTGGCCCCTCTTTCCCGCTCCTGAGCCGCAGGGCGATGATATTCGGAAATTCGAGCACTACGGCACCCATCCCGAACCAATCTGGTTGGCCATCGGCGAGGCCCTGACTTTCCATCATAGCCTCGGGCCAAAAAGGAAGGAAGAAAGGCTGCGCTATTTAAAGAATTATTGGAGCCGAGCTCTGGCAAAATTACCAGGGGTAAGAGTTCTAACCTCTTTCGACCCTAAAATGGCCTGCGGTTTGGGCTCCTTTACTATAGAAAAGATGGACCTCGTCCGTCTCTCCCAAGTCTTAATGGAAAAGCACAAGATTCACACTACCGCCGGAGTTCTTCCTGATGGTGTTCAATTCATGCGGATAACTCCTTCCATTTATACCACTCTCCAAGAGCTCGATTATTTCATCGAAGTTGTCAGCCACTATATTAAATCTGGTCTTCCCGCCTGAGGTTGAGATTAAACGCGTTGCCCCCCCCTGCTTTTTAGGAAGAGGCTGGGTAAAGTTGACAAGAAAAAAAATAAAGACATAATAAGAATAGGGGCAATGAAAAGAAGAGAATTTCTGGAGACGGCTATTTGTGCTTCGAGCGTTCTTTTTTGGCCAATAAATAATTATTTGAAAGGAACAAACCTTTTCCCGGGTTCCGACCAGGAAAAACCCAATACTCTTTATCCAGCTTATCTTCAAGCGGAGCACGAGGGGATTCTGAAGGAGAGAGTTGAGGCCTTGATGGCCTTTTATGATAACTGTTATCTATGCCCCCGCAATTGTCGGGTAAATAGAAATCGAGGCCAAACTGGCGTCTGCCAGGCCAGTTCAAAAGTCAAGGTCTCGAGCGCCTTCCCTCATTTCGGCGAAGAAACGCCTTTAGTGGGTCGAGGCGGGTCAGGCACCATTTTCTTTTCCAATTGCAGCCTGCGTTGCGTTTTCTGTCAGAACTATACTATCAGTATTCAAGGCGAAGGGGTAGAAATTAGCGATGGACAACTGGCGGAAATTATGCTCCGGGTTCAGGGTTTTGGCTGCCATAATATCAACTTAGTCACTCCCACACACTACGTTCCGAACATTGTTCGCGCCGTCCGTATCGCCTGCCAAAGAGGCCTCAAGCTCCCTTTGGTCTATAATACTGGAGGCTATGATAACCCGGAGGTGATTGAGCTGTTAGATGGCCTTGTCGATATCTATCTTCCCGACCTAAAATACAGCAACCCCTCTGAGGCGGCTCGATACTCGGAGGGAGCTTATAATTATCCCCATTATGCTAAACTCGCAATAAAAGAAATGCATCGACAGGTAGGGAATTTAGTTACTGATGAGAAGGGACTGGCTAAGCGCGGCTTAATGCTGCGCCATCTTGTTTTACCCAACGGCGTTTCTGGAACCAAGGAGGTAATCAAGTTCATCGCCGAAGAATTATCAACTAACACCTATGTCAACCTCATGAACCAATACCGTCCAGAACACCGAGCGAAGGAATTTCCGGCTATTGCTCGGCGGCTCAAAAGAGAAGAATTTGAGGAAGCCCTCTCCTGGGCTCGCCAGTATGGCTTAAAAAGGCTTGACCGCGGCTAAATCTATCAGGTTGATTGATTTATTCCTTTAAATCGCTTAAATTTTTACTTGTTCTTAAAAATGAACCAGAAAAAATGGGTTAAACCATATGCCTCTTCATTTTCTGGAAGCTATGGGCGTTTTTCTTTTTTCTTAGTCCCTTTTATCCTCTTTTTGGCCGCCCCTATTCTAGCCGAAATCTATTATCCCTGGAAAGAAGTTTACATTGGCGCCTTAGATAATAAGGCCTGGGCTGGATTAGTCATCATGGCCAATTCTTACCAAGGTTTCGCCTTCCGGATTCGGGTCAATAAAAACGGTCAAACCGCGGATAATTTAGACCTCCTTGACCTAATTGCCGAAGTTGGTCCCCACTCACCCGATGGTCAGTACGCTCGCTTGAAGCTCGATTTACAGCTTCCTTTCCAGCGCGGGGCAGAAACACCCCTGTTGCTCAAACCGCCGCCTAAAAAGACCACTTTGAGTTTGGAATGGTCTCGCCTGGATGAAAAGACGGTTGTCGGTCGGATAAAAGCACCTTCTTTCATCAATCTCCATCTTATCCATTATTTTCCTTGGGACCTAAAAGGCGCTTATCGTCTCTTACCAACGGGCGAGGTTCAAGGCGAAGGTACTGGAAACCCCAGACTTTATTATCTTTTATGGACTGACCGTCCTGGTATCCTTATATCTTCCCGCCAACCAACGGAAGCCATTCAATCTTTTTCCATGGATGATGTCTCGAGCCTCCATTTTGTGGCTGGCATCGAAAATGACCCCGATTATCTTCGCAAGCGACTTTACCGTTACCGGAACACTAAAACTATCGATTCTTTTTTAGATGAGGAGGCCGACCGGTATCTGAGAAAACGGGTTAAAATTGAAGGGTTGTATGAAGGGGTGCCTGAGGCCATTACCAACAATATTTTCTGGACGATGCTCTACCAAGCGGGCTTCCACCGACTATATACGCCAGCTGGGCGTAAATGGATTTTCCCGGACCCGCAAGGTCAACCAGACCATTGGACTATTTTCGAGTGGGATTCCTTTTTTAACGCTTTAGAGGCTGCGGTGGAAAGCAGCCATACAGCTCAACAAATCGTGGCCGCAGTTTTGGAGACTCAATATCCTAACGGCAATATACCTAACTGGAGAAGCCGCAATAACGGCACACCCGATAGGTCTCAGCCACCTGTTGGCGCCTATATAGTTTTAAAATTATTCCTCAAGAGCGGTGATTTTGATTTCCTTCGGCGTTGTTACCCGTATCTAAGAAAATGGCATGCCTTTTGGACAGAAATAGGCACATCCGGCCTTCCCCGCCGTGATGGTAATAACGATGGCCTTTTAGAATGGGGCTCAGATGGGGAGCTGGTGCTGGCCCGAAAATTTCCAACGTGGGAAGAAAATGTCAGCGGCAAACAACGGGCCATGTGGGAAAGTGGTCAAGATGATTTACCCAACTGGGACGAAGCCGGTTTTAGCGAGACTACCAATACTTTGACGATGAATTGTCTTGACCTTAATTGTCTCTATGCTCTTGATGCTTGGTCCTTAGCGCAAATAGCCCGTTTCCTTCAGGAACCCGGAGCGTATGACGAATATATAAATGAATACAACCGACTTCGTGACCTGATTAACAAGTATCTCTGGAATGAAAGCGAAGGCTTTTATTTTGACCGTCACTGGAACGGCCAATTTTCGCGGCGCAAAGCCGCCTCGAATTTTTACCCGCTCTTAGCTCGGATTCCTGATGAAGAGAGGGCGCTAAAATTGGTGCGCCGGCTTCTTAACCCCCGAGAGTTCTGGGGAGAATATGTTCTGCCGACTATTTCTCGCGATGACCCGGCTTTCAAAGACCAACAATACTGGCGGGGAACAATCTGGCCGCCAACCAATTATTTGGTTTATCAAGGGCTCAAAGCCTATGGCTTTGATACCATTGCCTCAGAATTTGCTAAGAAAAGCACCGCCCTTTTCCTCCGAGCTTGGAAGACTTTCCAGATTTGCCCCGAAAATTTTGACTCCAGGACGGGAGAGGCGGGCGGCCAGAAATTCCAGAGCTGGGGGCCGCTTTTTGCCTTAATCGGCCTGGAAGAGTACATTGATTTTACGCCCTGGGAAGGGTTTCGCTTCGGGATGATTGCTCCAGAAAAAGAGGGAAAAATTTCGAGGATGGCGATCCAAGACCGCCATTATGAGGTCGAGGTCTCAAAAAGGAAAGTTTTGTTGCGCGAGGAGGGGAGAGAGATTATTCGGGCCAACGGCGGAGCTGTTTTCCGGCAGTTTTTGTACAGCGATAACGAAGTCTCCTTTAATCTTCACACCTTGAACGAAAGAAAAATCAAGGTAAAGTTTATCAAAAAAGGAAAATATCAACTATCTCTGGATAACATGGTTCGACAGGTCTTTCGAGGCGATGAAATATCTTTCACCGTGCCTGAGGGTAATCATTCAGTTTCGCTTCTGCTCTTAGAAGCTGGTTAGGCCAGAGAACTCCTCATTTTCTCAGAAGAAAATAACTTTTTCTCAGACCAAAAATTGGCGTTTTTGTTCCCAGAGCCGAGCCTAAGGGTGGCAGCCCTCGGCAGGCGAAGAAATGCGTAATTTTAAACCCAAAGACTAGGTTTTCTTAGCTTCCACCGCCCTTTTCAAAGTATCTCCCCTGAGTCCTTGTCTCAAGGCTTCCAGAGCCAACACCTCTTCAGGAGGAATATTGCCCAAATTTACGTTAGGGCCGAAGCGGAGAATAAGGTCTTGTTGCTGGTTCTTGAGCGGCGCCTCCCAGATTAAAATATCAGGGTCACCAATCCCTGCCGCTATTCTCTCTAATTCCTCCATTTTAGTCTTTCCTTCTTGGTCGAAAATACCCACACCTCGACCAGTCTCTCGGGCTTCTATGATCACCTTAAAAGCACCATTGGCCTTATCCTCCCTGGCCTGTTCAATTAAGGCTTCAAGCGGTGGCGCTTGGCGCGGGTCTTTTTTGCCAACCTCGGAAATAACCAAAAAACCGCGCTCCAAACAACGCCGAATTACTTTCTGCCGCTCGGATAAGGGGATATCAATTGTTCCGTCAGAAACTTCGACTGCCGAAAAACCAAGCTCTTGGGCCCGGTCCAGATAGGCCTCAAGAGAGTTACCCCAAACCGCTACCTCCAGAAAAGTGCCCCCAGGCATAACTTTGATTTCGGCTTGACGAAGCAAATGAAGCTTCTGTTTTAATAAATCAAAATCATAAAAGGCTGAAGTGCCAAAAGTGAGTTTGATAACATCGAGGTAATCGCCGGCCGTGGTTATAAGGTCTTCAACCTGATTAAGACCAAGCCCCTTATCGATGACCATGGTTAAACCGGTCGTTCTCGGTTTGAGGCTCCGGCTAGTTACCGGCGCATCGATCACTCCATCCCAGGCTTTACGTTTCATCGAGCCACTCCTTAAATAATTAAAGCATAAATTTAAACCTGCCAGATTTCGATATTAGTTGAAGGGAGAGAGAAAACTTGGTCTTTCACGGCTTATCTCGATTCCAGGAGGCTGCCCCAACACTCCTTCGGGTTGGTAAGGATTTCCACTGGCTGGCGAGTCCGCGGGTGGCTGAGGAGATTAAAGACAGCATTAAGCCGGGCCGCTGCCTGTTCTTTAGTCTCAAGCCCCGTAACCGCCAAGACGTCATAAAGGATAAAGGAAGAAGCAATCTTCTCTGAGATATTCTGGAAAAGAATTCGGGCCGCATGCCTTCGGTCCTCGATGGCCAAGGACTTGAATCCCGGTCGTCCCTCTTCAACGCGTGGAAAAATAAGAAGGCAATCAGGCGAGGTCAAAACGTCCATAGAATAGCGGTAGGCCGAGAGGTCGACAGCTATCTTCGCTTGCCATTCTCTCGACCATTCCCCAGAGTCAGCCAAAGAAGCCGGCAAAAACGAGGGGAAATCATGACGCAGAGTGCCCAAACGAATATTGTCTACCAGGGAGCCTATGAACCACTGAACCTCTGATGCCATTAACCGGAAATGAACTGTTTCTGTGGAAAAAAGCTTAAGGCCACGAAGTAAGCCACTCAAGAGGTAAACCGTCTTGCCGCTACCAGGACCGCCGGCCACCACAATTAATCGCCGCTTGGCTTCATCCACCAACCCGCAGGCATGAAGACTGTAGATCCCGTGATTCTTCTCCAGCCAGGCGAGAGTAAGCCGGTAAAGCAGGCCTTGATTACCCCAAAATGTATAGCGCCTATCTGCTGTCTCGCGACTTAACCTTATAAAAGGACCGCGAAAAATCCAGGCATTATCTTCTACTTTATATTGAGTAGCTTCATCGGGAGCCTCTTCGACCAAAATATAGCCATCAGCCTCATCTGTGGGCCAATCAATTTCTCGGACTTCGTAGAAATCGGTCAAAAGCGAGGGGACTTCCACGGGTCCGGGCCAAATTGGCAAGAGCCCTTGGTGATTAGACGCCAAACCCACTCGACAGCCTAAAATTTCGACTCCGGAGCGCCAAGGCCACTGGTTATTAAATGCTTTCTGGTTGAGGAAAGACATTTTTTTAGAAAAAGAGGATAGCGGATGACGAGAGAGAAAGCAAGCTATGGTGACTCCTTTCTTCTATTGGAGTTAGAGCCGGCTTTATCTAGTAGCTAAATGAATGGCGACAATTCCACCGCTCAGCGGAAAATACTTGATGCTGGAAAAACCGGCGGCGAGCAAAAGCTTCGCGAGCTCGTCGGCGGCAAAAAACCGGGGGATGGTGGTGGATAAATAGTGATATGCCGGCCCTTCCCGGGAAATGAGACTACCGACAGGTCTAACCAAAGTTTTAACATAAAGATGAAAAACTCGCCGGAAAAGGCCGTTCTGCGGCTGGCTTGTTTCTAAATTTAAAAAAATGCCTCCAGGTCGAAGCACCCGCCTAAACTCTCGAAAAAAATTTAGCAAAGCTATCTGAGAGGAAAAGAGGTTGCGGGTAGCAAAGGCGATAGTCAGCAAGTCAACACTTTCATCTTTTAGAGGCAGGCGTCCCGCGTTAGCCATTACCGGGTAAATGGTATCACCATAGTCTCTTTTTCTTTGATTCAGCCTGAGCATCGACCAACAGAAATCTATGGCCAAAATCTTTCTGGCCTCTTTTGGTTGGCGGGCTAAGCAGCGGGCCATATCGCCTGGACCGGAGCAAACATCCACCCAGAGCGAGCCTTTGAAGTCCTGAGCCAAACGGGCAGCTTGTCGCCGCCAATGAAGGTCGAGGCCAAAGGTAAGAAAATGATTAATCAAGGCATAGGTTGGAGCCACGCGGCCAAAAAGTTCAGCCAGAGCCAGACTCCGTTTTTCCATCTCGTTCTTAATTATTTTAGCATTTTAACACCTTATGCTCCTTTGTTCTTAAAAATTTTTGTTTTTTTCTTATATCTCAAAGGTTTAAAGCAAGAATCCAGGATGACGAAATCACCAATAAAGGTTTAGCCTTCAGGAATTGCCCTTAGGGGGCAGTTTCTGATGCCAAGCCTATCTGAGTCTAAAATCCTCAAGCGGAGAGGTTAAAAGATGGCAAAGGGCTCCTATCGTGGGTTTATGACCGGAGAGGCGAGTTTCCTTAGTGTCGCTAAGGTTAAGGACGAAATGGCCCAAAAAACCCGGAAGGCAGAGAAGATATCCCGGATAAGCCATTGCCCAACCGGGACATGACAGAAGAGAACAAAAATTATTAATTTTCTAATTCCATCTTTACGCTTCAGAAACAGGCAATTAATTCGGAAGTTAAAAATGGCCGGAGCTATTTTGGTTACTCAACCGAAGATAAAAAAAGATAGCGCTTGAATCTTATTTCTATTTGTGATTTTTCTATAATCCTTGTAATAATTTGTTCTTTCTAACTGGATAAAAACCTGGCGCAAGAGCGCCAGAAAGGAGGCGCATGAAGCTTAAAAAACTATGGTTTTTAGCCCTTTTGCTTTTAATTACTCCCAGGTTGATGGCTTCTGGCCCCACTTATGCCATTGTTAACTGTCGCGTTGTCTCGCCGCCGCTGCCCGTTATCGAAAAGGGCGTGATCATCATCCGCGATGGGCTTATCGAGGCCGTGGGAGAAGCAGGTAAAATTCAGATTCCCGAGGATGCCGAAGTAATCGAGGCCCAAGGAATGATTGCTTACCCAGGCTTCATTGATGCCCATACCAACCTTTTCTTGGAGACCACGGCCGCTGAAACGCCGCAACAGCCGCCAACCGCCCGACCGCCGACCGGGGCTGTGGCCGAAGAGAGAAGCCCCGCTCAACCCGAATTTTTTGTTCTCAGTCAAATCAAACCCCGTCAGACAATAATTAATAGTTTCCTTAAAGTTGGCGTCACTACGGTTTTGGTCGCACCGGAGCGCGGCATCTTCTCTGGCCAGAGCGTTTTACTTAATCTTAACGGCGAAAAGCCTGAGCCAATGGTAGTCAAGAACCCGGTTGCCCTTCATCTGCAGTTCGTCACCGCCCGCGGCGGTTATCCTAATAGCCCGATGGGAACAGTGGCCTTTATCCGCCAATCCTTCCTCGATGCGGCTTATTACAGCAACCATTTAACGACGTGGAAGAAATCACCGCGCTTCCTCCCACGACCTGTTTATAACCCCGTCTATGAAGCCTTAGCTCCCTTCGTCAACGAAAGAAAGCCAGTTATTATTACCTGCAATAATCAGGAAGATATTAAAAGGGCGGTCCGAATTACCCAGGAGTTCAAGCTGCACGCGATTCTCAGCGGAGCCAATGAAGCTTGGCGCGTCGCCGAGGAATTAAAAGCGGCCAAATTGCCTCTGCTTGTGGCCCTGAATTTTAGGCCGCCGGCGACCAGCCTTTATTCGGCCCAGGGCGAAGCAGTCAGGCGGAAAGCGGAACAAGAGGTTTATCCGGCGAATCCGGCGACGCTCCAAAAAATGGGCATAAATTTTGCTCTGACCTCTTTGGGCCTGAGCGATGCAGCCACCTTTCAGAAAAATCTCCAGGCTGCCGTCAAAGCCGGTCTACCCGCTGAAGCTGCCCTTAAGGCTCTCACCATCACACCTGCCCAAATACTGGGAGTTGATTCTTGTTTGGGGACGATTGAACCGGGAAAAATTGCCAATGTTGTCCTGAGTTCAGGAGATATTTTTGACGCTAAGTCCCAGGTTGAGAAGGTCTGGGTGGACGGCAAATTATTAAAAATCGAAAGAGCTCCTGAAGCTAAGGGTCCGGCTACTATTTCTGTGGCGGGCGCCTGGAAGGTTACCGTGTCTGGTCCGATGGGCGAGATGGAAATGACGATGGAATTAGAGCAGGAAGGCAACATGGTTCGGGGCTCAATCAGCAGCAGCTATGGTCGTTGGGAAATTCGTGACGCCGCGATTTCCGGCCAAGAACTTAGCTTCACTCTTTCCGTAACCATTATGGGCCAATCAATGGATGTAGCCTTTAGCGGCCGAGTCGAAAAAGATTTAATCGAGGGCACCCTTCAGGTACCTGGAGGTGCGGCCGATTTTAAGGCTACCCGTATTCCTCGGGAGCTCTGAGGAGGGAAGACGATGAAAAAAAACATCATCATAAGCCTTTGTCTGTTTTTAGCTGCTGTGGAGCCAATTTTGGCCGGCGGCAATCTTCTCCTCAAGAATGGCACGATCCTCACCGTAACTAAAGGCACTATTCCTAAGGGCGACATTTTAATTCTTGACGGCTTCATCCGTCAGATTGGAGAAAACATCACCGCGCCCGCCGGAGTCAAAGTCATTGACGTTAGCGGAAAATACATAATTCCAGGAATTATCGATTCGCATACTCATATCGCTCTTTCTGGGACGAACGAGACAGGAAACACGATCACCGCTGAAGTCAATATGAGAGATGTTCTTCACGCCGAAGACACCTCAATTTTCACCGCTATTAGCGGTGGTGTGACGACGATTCATACGCTTCATGGAAGTGCCAATCCTATTGGCGGCCAGAACATAACTCTTAAATTAAAATGGGGGAAGAAAGCTGAAGAAATGATTTTTGCCCAGGCTTGGCCAACTCTCAAGTTTGCGCTGGGTGAGAACGTAACCCAAGCCAACAGAACTGTAGTGGGGGGAGAGGAAAGACGCTATCCCGCCTCCAGAATGGGCGTGGTGGCTATCATCCGGCGGGAACTCCAACGGGCCCGCGAGTATATCGCCCAATGGGACCGCTATAACGAATGGCAGCGCCTGAAAATGCTAAACCGGCCACTTCTGCCGCCCCGGAAAGACCTCCAGCTGGAGGCCCTGGCTGACCTTCTCCGAGGAAAATTAGTCGCTCGTTGCCACAGCTACCGGGCCGATGAAACCATCGAATTCATCCAACTTAGCCATGAATTCCGGTTTCGAGTGGCGTGTTTTGAACACATTCCCGAGGCTTATAAAATCGCCAAGGAGCTGGCAGCAGAAAAAATCGGCATTTCTGTCTTTATGGATAGCTGGGCTTATAAGGTGGAGGCGGCCGAAGGGATTGCGACGATGCCCGCTTATTGCGCTCAGCAGGGCGTTTTGGTTTCCATCAATTCTGATAGCAATGAAAGAATCAGACGTCTTTTCAATGACGCCGCCAAGGCCATCAAGTACGGCGGTCTACCTGAAGATGAAGCCTTAAAATTAGTTACTTTAAACCCGGCTATCCAATTGGGCGTGGACAAATGGGTTGGCTCGCTGGAGGTTGGTAAGCACGGCGACATAGCGGTTTTCAACGAACATCCTCTTTCAGCTTATACCCGGTGTGACCTAACCATTATCGAGGGCGATATTTATTTTGACCGGGAAGCTTACCTCAAGGAAAGGCAGGAAGCCCAGAAAGCTAACCCTAAGCCCAAGCTTTCAGGAGGTGGCCAATGAATCTCCGCAAAATTATCTTTTGTCTCCTACTTTCGGTTGCATGCTTGTTTATTAATTATGTTAAGGCGGAAGAAGTTCTGGCAATTATCAAGGTGAAAATTGTCCCCGTTGTCGGAGAGGACATTCCCGAGGGAACAATCCTCATTCACGGCCATAAAATTGAAGCTGTGGGTTCAGCCGTGGCCGTTCCCCCTGAAGCGAAAATTATCGATGGCCGAGGCCTAACTGCTTACCCAGGAATGATCGATGCTTGGAGCACCCTTGGTCTTTATGAAATTGGCTCTCTTCAGGCGACAATTGATTATCGAGAAACTGGCCGGCTTAACCCTCAAGTCTTGACGACAGAAGCTTTAAGGCCTGATTCCATGCATATTCCAATCACCCGTTCCAACGGCATTACCGCGGCCTTAGTCGTCCCCTCAGGCGGCCTCATCCCTGGCCGCAGCGGCCTTATCCAGCTTTGGGGCGGGACGCCTCCGGAGATGGTGATTAAAAGTCCAGTAGCGATGCACGTCGAGCTTCCCGCCATCAGCCGAGGTGGTTTCAGAAGGCAAGCTGGGCCCAGAGAAGAAGGCTCGCGGCAACTCGAGGAGGTCAAGGAGCTCCTTCATCAAGCTCGTTTTTACGAAAAAAGAAAAATCGCTGCCAGTAAGAATAAAATCTTGGCTTTGCCTGATTTTGACGAAAAGCTCGAAGCTCTGTTACCCGTTACCCATGGCGAAATGCCGCTTATCATCTCGGTCCATTCGGCCGCTGATATTCGGGCGGCCATCAAATTTCTTCAGGAAGAGAAGCTGAAAGGCATATTTTACGGTGTCAGCCAGGGATGGATGGTGGCCAAGGAGATAGCGCAGGCTGATATTCCGGTCATTTTTGGCTCCCTTTATGACTTACCCCCCAGTTGGGAAGATGGCTACGATGCCCTTTATCGCAACCCCGGTGTTTTGCGCCAGGCGGGAGCGAAAATCGCTTTCTCTTCCTCGAGCGCCAGCCTGGCCAAAGAATTGCCCTATCATGCGGCTAAAGCGGCCGCCTTTGGTCTAGACAAGAGAGAGGCTTTGAAAGCTGTCACTATCTACCCGGCTGAAATCTTGGGCGTCGCCGACCTGATGGGAAGCTTGGAAAAGGGAAAGCTGGCCAATATAGTTTTAGCGGAAGGGGATATCTTGGAGCTCCGCACCGTTATCCGCCACGTTTTCATCCAGGGCCAAGAAATCGAACTCTCCAGTGCTTATACTGAATTTTTAGAAAAATACCGGAAGCGAAACGAAAAGAAGCCGTGATAATAAAACCTTAGGCACGAGAATAAGTCTTGGGGAGGAGCGAGATGAATAAACTAAAAGGATTTTTGCTGGGCGCCTTATTTTGCTTAATCTTCGGGTTAGGTATTACTTGGGCTGCGTCAGGAGCAGGGGAAGAAGAAATCTATGATTATCTTATCCGCCACGCCCTGGTTTACGACGGCTCTCTTAACCCGCCCTTCCGAGCTGATATCGCTCTAAAAAATGACCTCATCGCCAAGATAGCTCCCTCACTGGGAGTTAGGGCCCGAAAAACAATCGAAGCTAATGGTTTAATCCTCACTCCTGGTTTTATCGACCTTCATACTCATGTGGATGAAGGCATGTATTTCCCTGAGAACCGCGCCTGTCTGAACTATCTCTACCAAGGAGTGACATCAGTAGTAGTCGGCCAATGTGGCTCGAGTGCCTGGCCTCTTTTTGAAAAAGCTTCTGATTTAGTGGAGATGTGGAGCAAAGAGGGAATCGGGCCGAATGCGGCCTTGCTGGTGGGTCATGGTTCAGTACGCCGATTAGTCCTGGGCATGGAGAACCGAGCTCCCAGCGCCGAGGAGCTGGAAAAAATGAAAGCCTTGGTGAAGGAAGCGATGGAGCAGGGAGCTTCTGGACTGTCGACCGGGCTGATTTATCTTCCAGGTTCCTACGCCCGAACGGACGAGGTTATAGAATTGGCCAAAATCGTCGCCGCCTATGGTGGTATCTATCACACTCATATGCGTAACGAAAGAGACCGGCTCCTGGAAGCAGTAACCGAGGCCATCACCATCGGCGAAAAGGCGGGACTGCCTGTCCATATCTCTCACTTCAAGGTTCTGGGGAAAGCCAATTGGGGTTTAGTCCAGAAAGCCGCGGCGCTGATTGAAGAAGCCAGAGCGAAGGGGATGAATGTTACTGCCGACCAATACCCCTTTCGCTTTTCCAACAATTACCCCTATCAAAATCTTATTCCTCGCCAGGTTTGGGCGGGAGAAGGGCAGGAACGGCTTCGCCAAGAGGATTTAGAAAAACTTTTTGATAATCTTCGCGACGCGGAGTTAATTGACCTTTATCGAAAGGTTACCCCTTACATACCAATTTCTACCCACCACCAGCAATTTTTGGAGGAACTACCCCGGAAGCGCTTGGTGAGTTTTGTGGCTGGCCAATTTTTCAGCCTGAGAGACTTTCAGGGGCCGACCAACCTGCGAGAACGCCGGCTATTTTTGGCCCGACTCAATAACCCGGAAGAAGGCAGAAGAATCAGAGAGGCCGTGCGCCAAAGCCTTGAGGCTGCTGGACCCGAAAATATTCTCGTAGCCATATGTCCCGAAAAACAGTTTGAAGGCAAAACCCTGCTTGAGGTGGCCAAAGCCAAAGGCAAACCGGTCGAAGACGTGGCTATAGAGCTCGATTTAATGGAGGCCAAATGTCTTCCTTTGACAATAAGCGAGGCCGATATTGAATACATCATGAAAAAAGATTATGTGGGCACGGGTAGTGATGGTGAAGCGGCCTTTTACGGCCTGAGTTTACCCCACATCCGCTCTTATGCTACTTTTCTTTATAAAATCAAAAGATACGCTTTAGAAAAGAAAACAATTAGTTTAGCTCACGCCGTCAGGTCGCAGACCTCTCTGGCCGCTTCCATCATGAACTGGCCGGACCGCGGCTGGGTCAAAGAAGGAACTAAAGCTGACATCGTACTTCTTGACCTCAAAAAAATTGAAACGCCCGCTACAGTGACCAATCCTCATCAGTACGCTAAGGGAGTAGTCCATTTATTCATCAACGGTGAGCAGGTCATAGCCAACGGGAAATACACTGGTCTTTTGCCGGGAAAGGTCTTGCTCCACCCACGAAAAAAATAAAATAAGGCTCGGCTCTTTCGCCGCCCTAACTGGAAACTACTTATTTCCCAAAAAAGTTACCTCTGTCGCGACCGCAAAAAGCATTGGTGGAGGGAAAAGGCAATCAAAGCCACAACGGCCATCATTATGAAAGGCGCTTGAATACTAAAAATGTCAGAGAGATAGCCAGAAAGAAGAGAAAACACCGCGCCGGAAAGGATCTGAAGGTTTGAGGCCAAGCTGAAAGCCTGGGATTGGTTTTCCGGCGGCACTAAGCTGCCGATGCTTGCTTGCAAGGCAGGAAAGATTAGGAAAAGAAATAAGCCAAAAAGATAAACACCTAACTGAGCAAAGATAACTTTTGGCGCTAATCCGATAATAAAAAGAGAGAGACAGGAGCCAAAGAGACTTATCTTAGCCAGCCTTGCCCGGCCAAAAATTAGACAGAGTTTACCAAAAAAATAGGTAACCAAGGTCCCGAGCCCGATCCAAGCAGCCAAGATAATTCCTGTTTGACCCATAGGCGCTCCAAAGCGGTGGTGGAACAGAGAAGGGGCATAATAAACCACTATCCCCCAGCCACCGCCGCCAAAAATGAAACCGGGAAGATAGGGAAGGACAACTGAGGCCGTCCGTTTCCAGCTCAGGAAAGAAGGGGCTTGAGTCGTCTCCGAGGGCATGGAGAGTGGCCTGACCAATAAATAGCTAACTACACCAGCCAAAAAACAAAGCCCCGACCAAAAATAAAGCGGGACTTGCCAAGAAAATTGCTGGGCCATAGAACCAGCGGTAAGAAATGCCAGAAAAACGCCGAAGTTTCCGGAACCGCCTTGAATGCCCATGGCTAAATCAATTCCGCCTTGCTCATGGGCGCGGGACACCCAAGCCAGGCCAAGGGTATGATAGAAACTATCAAAAAGACGAAAAATAAGATAAACAAGCAGAAAAAAGAGGAAGGTTCGGGCTTGAGAAAATAAAAAAAGCGTACCCGTAATGCCCAAGAAGCTCGCCAGTAAGAAATGCTGGTAACGAACTCGGTGGGCCGTCTGGACGATAATTATCTGGAAAATAAAAGTCAGGAGCAGGCCAAGATGGGACATTATTCCCACTTGGCTATAATTTTTTAACACATACTGTTGACTGAGCAAGACGGGGAAAATCATCGGTACAGCTACGGTTGCCCCGTCATTTAGTCCGTGAAAAATAGCCGAGGAAGCTAAAACGCGACGCCGACTCATGAGACGCCTATATACCTTTAACTGGATAACCTGTCAACCCTTGGCGGGATGAAAATCCATAAATCCTATCCGAAAGCTATAAATCTCTCCTTAGACTCCAGAAAAGAAGAAAGTTATGGATTTTGTTGCCTTTTTTAAGAAGAAATTAAAGCCAACTCAAGCCAAATTGACATTTAACTCTCCTTTCAATTAGTTTAGAGAAAATTGACCAATAATAAGGAGGTGACGATGATGCCTAAGATATCACGAAGAGATTTTATGAAAACCGGACTGGCCGCCGGCGCTTCCAGCCTCCTTGTCGGAGCTAATCGTCTCCTTGAATCCCAACCTCAAAAAAAGATGGTTGTTATTGCTTCGAGCAACGGGCTGCGGGCCACGGAGAAGGCGATAGAGCTCTTGAAGCAAGGTTTTGACCCCCTGGAGGCGGTAATCGGCGGAGTCAATATCGTTGAAGAGGACCCCAACGATATGTCTGTTGGCTACGGCGGCTTGCCCAACGAAGAGGGTGAAGTGGAACTAGACGCCTCAGTTATGCATGGCCCAACTCATAATGCCGGCGCCGTAGCTTCATTACGGCGAATTAAGACCCCTTCCAAAGTAGCTAAGCTCGTCATGGAAAGGTGTGACCACGCCCTCCTCGTGGGCGAGGGCGCGCTTAAATTTGCCAAGGCCCACGGGTTCAAAGAAGAGGATTTATTAACTGATAAAGCCCGCGAAGCTTGGCTGAGGTGGAAAGAAACCCTTTCTGACCGGGATAACTGGTTTCCACCCAAATCAGAAAAACTCCCCGAAGATGTCAGGTCGTTTGTGGAGGCCTACGGCACGATTAATTGCTTAGCGATTGATAATCAAGGAAATTTGGCCGGGGTAACAACGACTAGTGGTCTGGCCTTTAAGCTTTCTGGCCGAGTAGGCGATTCACCCATTATCGGCGCTGGCCTCTATGTTGATAACGATATCGGAGCTGCCGGGTCGACCGGAAGGGGAGAAGCCAACATTTTAAATTGTGGTAGTTTTCAGGTGGTCAATTTTATGGCTCAGGGTTTCTCGCCTGAGGAGGCTTGCCTTAAGGCTTTGGAAAAAATCGTCCAGAAAACAAAATTGCAACCTTATCTCTTAGATAACGACGGTCTGCCTCGGTTTAGCCTTAATTTTTATGCTGTTAATAAAAAAGGAGAATACGGAGCGGCCTGTATCTGGAGTGGTGCCTATTACGCTGTCCATGACGGGCTACAAAACCGCCGCCGCGAATCAGCCTTTCTCTTCAAAAGGAAAAAATAAGCTCATTCCGTCTCTCTTTATCCAGTTTAGGCTCAAATATTTTAGGGCTGATAGAGTTCCTCGAAGGGCAACTCAAGAGGCCTAATCGTTCCATAGTCTGTTCCGCCACCCCTGACTTAGCTTTCAAACCTGCCCCAATAAAATTGATGATAACGGGAAACTATAAATGCCCGAGGTTTTACTGCGGAGAGAAAATTTGGCTCTCTTGGGACACGAGATGAACTAATTAAAACCGCTTAGCTTTGCTTGGAGCATAAGATAAAAGACCCCAGGCTAAAAATGAGGTGATTATTCTTCAATGATAAGGACAGCGTGGCCAGCTTCGCTAAGGACCTGAGCAATACGCATAGCCTGGTCGCGGTTAGCAGCTTTGATTCGCACTCGATAATAAACCGCCTGCGGCGTGTTAAAGGTTGATATAAAAACTTCAGGATACTTAGTTTTTAGCTGGTCATGAAGCGCTTTGGCATTCGCCTCAAGAGCAAAGGCGCCGACCTGAACATAATAATTGGGGACAGTCGTCGGGGGGGAGACCTTAGTTAAAACCTCGAGTCGAACGGGAATTACTCCAGGTCCGACCGCTTCTAAGACTTTGGCCGCAGCATAAGAAAGGTCGATAATCCGGCCAGGAACAAACGGTCCTCGGTCATTTATCCGGACCACAGTGGAGCGTCCGTTATTAAGGTTAGTCACTACGACATGAGTTCCGAAAGGCAAAGTTGGGTGCGCCGCCGTCATCTCATTCATATCGAATATTTCGCGACTGGAGGTTGGTCGACCATGAAAATCAGGACCATACCAGGAAGCAAGCCCTTCCTCGACAAAAATTCTAGGCCTTGGTTTCAAGCTAACACATCCGTAGAGCAAAAAAGAAATTAAGAATAAAACTAAAAACCTAAGAGGCAAGAGAGGAAAAGAAGGTTTATCAGGCGGGCTGATAATTTGATAAGCGACAAATAGCCGCGAGCTTTTTTTGGGTGTCATGAAGGATTAAGATTTAAGAAAACCTAAAAGTCGGCGCCGCAGGTAGCGGAAAGCTGGGAGAGGTTGGGAGCAAAAAACAAAAAGCTCCAAATCTTCAGGAGAGATAAGTTTAGCTTCAAGCAGTGAGTCAAAATTAATCATTCGCCGCCAGAATTCCTCTCCGTAGAGAAGAATGACTAAACCGTCACGGTTGATCTTGCCGGTCTGAACGAGGGTCAAAGTCTCAAAAAGCTCGTCTAAGGTGCCAAAGCCTCCAGGAAAAGCAACCACGGCCTTGGCTTTGTAAATAAGCCAAAATTTGCGAGTAAAGAAATAGTGGAAAATGAAGGCGAGCTCGGGCGAAATATAAGGGTTGGGCAATTGCTCGTGGGGCAAAGAGATATTCATCCCGATGGATTTACCTCCTGCCCTCGCCGCACCCCGATTGGCTGCTTCCATTATACCGGGCCCCCCGCCAGTGCAGATGACAAAATTCTTGCCTTTCGGCTTCAATTTTATCGCCCATCGAGCCAGTAGAAAGGCCAGCTCCTCGGCATCCCAATAATATTTGGCTAACTCCGATTTTTCGAGCGGATTAGCGCGAGAGGAACCAAGAAAAAGAACAGTCGTATGCACCTTGTGCTTAGAAAGGCGATACCAGGGTTCGAGGATTTCGCTGAGAATCCGGATAGTTCGCGCCTCTTCCGAGTGAAGGAACTCTAGGTTTTCATAAGCTTTTTCCGGAAAATACGGCTTCTCTTGGCTCATGGCGTCAATTCTATCTTATTCAGACTCTCAGGACAAGCAGGCAGTGGTTGTCTTGGAAACTCTTGGCTCAGCCGCCAAAAGGGTGATGATTTTAAATAGAAATGCGGTAGGAACTCCTTTTGACATCGAACGAAGGGTATGTTCTAATCATTTTTAGGGTACCAATGCGACCTGGCCTAAGCCAAATTCTAAGTTATGGAGAATATTTTGGCCGAATTCTGGCGGCGGGCTCAATTGCGCCAGAAAAAGTGTTCTTACTTTATGGAATTACGGGTCGCTCCCCCGCCAGCCGGGCAAGGCGATTGGAGTCAAAACCTGAAGGCATTTTTACCGAACCCTTACCAGAAGTGTCGCTCTCAGCTCGAGAGAAGGAGCTATTAGTTTATCCGGCGATTCTTTTCAGCCGGGGGGTGGCAGCAAGCAACGGTCGTCAGACTGAGGCTATCGCCGCGCAATTAGCCTCTGGCGAGCCCAACCCAGTTAGGATTCTAAAAGAGGCCCTAAAAAATTGGGACTATGAACCAGATTTCCCTACCTTTACTCCAAGGATTAGTGCTTGTTTTACCTGTGCTGGTCGCTTAGCTATGAGTTTGATCCGAAGAGGAGAGAATGGCCAAAGCCTCAGGGATTTTTGGCCGTTAGTTCTTAAGTCTAATCAAGGCTACCTTTTAGCCACATATAACGGGGAAAACCGTCACCCGCTGCCGCCTTTTTCTGGCTCACCCTTAGAATTTTCGGTTCAGGCCTCAACCGCCTCTGGTCTTCTGGCTGAGTTTTACCCGGCTCTTGGCCCAAAGGAAGGGAAGGAGGACTTGCGGGTGGCGGCGGCGGCGGTAATTTTTTCTTTGCTTAGCCTTAAGCCAACAGAAATTGAAGTTATCAATCGCTATTAAAAAATAGGAGGTGGCCAACTATGAGCTCGAAACCCATCTCTGACTCTCGGCGTCAATACCTGACTAAGGTTGAAGAAGAATTTCCCGAATCCTTGATCTTGGGGGAAACTCGGTTTACCAAGAAAATTTCCATGCGCTACGGCGAAAACCCGAATTACCCCGCGGCTTTTTATATCGAGGCCGAAGCCACCGGCCCGAACATGGCCAACATGGAAGTTTTGCAGGCGGGGACCAAAGGCTTGAGTTTTATTAACGTGGCCGACATGGATTTAGGTCAGCGCCTCCTCGTCAAACTTAATTCAATCTATCCCCATGACTCGCTGGCCGTCATGGTCAAACATGAAATGCCGAGTGCGGTGGCCAAAGCCTCCTCGCCTTTGGAAGCTTTTTTAAAAGCGTGGGGATGTGACCCTTTAGCTAATTTCGGCAGTGTCAATGTTTTTAATTTTGAGGTCGATGAGTCCTTAGCCTTACGTTTAATTGAATCCCCGCGTAATATTGAAGTAATTTATGCGCCAGCTTATCGGCCCGAAGCTCTAAAGGTTTTGGCCAACCGGAAAACTTTGAGAGTTTGCCGCATGGCTCCGCTTGACTCGCCTTCTAAGGATAACGGGCTTGAGGTCAAAAGGGTAGCGGGCGGGCTTTTAATCCAGAAAAGATTTGATTCCAAAATCACCAGCCCCGAAGCGATCGATGTCGTCTCCGAGAGGAAGCCAACCTTAGAGGAGGTGGAGGCGGCCATTTTTAACTGGATAGTAGCTTGTTTTACCCGTTCCAACGCCGTGGTTATCGGCCAAAAAGATAAAGTTCATGGAATTGGCTCTGGCCAACGCTCCCGCATCGATGCCGCTGAAAATGCTATCCGTTTATCCCAACGAGGTTATGGGCCTCAAGGATGTGTCTTGGCTTCTGACGCTTTTATGCCTTTTACTGATGTCGTCGACCTGGCTGCGGCGAGCGGGATCACGACAGTTATAGCTCCCTTAGGGTCGATTCGAGACGAGGAAGTCATCCGCCGAGCTGACGAGCTTCATTTAGCCTTTTTGGTGACCCGTCGTCCAGGTGAAACCGATTCAGAGAGAGCCTTCCTCCACCGTTAATAAGGGAAATAAAATGGGACTTAAAGAGTATCATAAAAAAAGGAATTTCCATCGGACACCCGAGCCGGAAGGAGAAGTAAAGAAGCCTTCATACTACGATGACTTGGTTTACGTTATTCAAAAACACCAAGCCTCCCATCTTCATTATGACCTCCGGTTGGAAGAAGAAGGCGTCCTTAAGAGCTGGGCTATTCCTAAGGAACCACCTTTGACGCCCGGGGTGAAAAGGTTGGCTGTCCAGACTGAAGACCATCCTCTTGGCTATGAGGCTTTTGAAGGAGTCATTCCTGAGGGAGAATATGGAGCGGGAACAGTAGAAATCTGGGACAAAGGGACCTATCGCCAGATAGAAAATTCTTTAGAAAGAAAAGTGGTCGAGATTAAGGGCCAAAAATTGCAAGGCCGCTTCGTTCTGGTCAAAATCAAGACAAAAGACGGAAGCGATAAGAACTGGCTGTTTTTTAAGCTAAAAGATTGACCAATCAAATTCTCCTGGGCTTTATTCTCTTAAACTTTTCAGAGTAAGGCATTCTTGCGTGGGAATTGATATCAACACGGCAATAATAAGATGACCAGCGCCCAATTTTTTTCTGCAGACTAAAACTCCCCATTTTAAATAAACCTTAGCTCAACTAAAAAAGAAAAGGGGCATTAGTATCTTTTTGGGCTATTTGAGCTCAGCGCTTCGCAGATAGTTTGCGGCCACTTCGGGCGAAACAGGGTTGATATAAAAGCCGGTCCCCCACTCAAAACCAGCGGCTCTAGTTAAAACGGGGATAATTTCAAGATGCCAATGAAAACTTCTTCTCACCTTGAGCGTTTGTTCCGTTGGCGCATTCGGGTTTGGTCCCTGGTGAAGGTAAAAATTGTAGGCGGGGTCAGCCAGAACATCTTTTAATCGGCTAAGAGACTGTTTTAAGACCTCGGCTAATCCTAAGATTTCGGCCTCCCTAATCTCCGCAAACCAGGCCTCATGGCGGAAGGGATAAACGCGCATTTCAAAGGGAAAGCGGGGAGCAAAGGGCGTGAGGACACAAAAATAGTCATTCTGATAGATAAGCCGGTCACCTCTTCTTATCTCTTCTTTAATCAACCGACAAAAAACGCATTCTTTAGATTGGTCATAGAATTTTTGACAACTCCTCAGTTCCTCAGCCAGTTTCTTAGGAACTATCGGTGTCGCCACGAGCTGTGAATGCGGATGGCTGAGGGAAGCGCCAGCTTCGCGGCCCTTGTTTTTAAAAATATGAATATATTTATACTGCGGTTCCGCCTGTATCTTGCAGAGTCTTTGGCGATAGGTCTTGATAACCTTTTTTATTTGAGCCAATGGTAGGTCGGACAATTCATGGTTATGGTGGGGACTCTCGATAATGACCTCGTGAACGCCAATCCCTTCCAGCGAGCGAAAAAGCCCGCGGCCATCTATCTTTTCTTCGGGCGCGGGGCCGCGCGTTAAAGCCGGGAATTTATTCGGGACGACTCTGACAAACCAGCCTGGCTGGTTAGCCTTTGTTCCCTTTTTGCGCACCGCATAAACTTCCGGAGGCGTCTTGTCTTCATTCCCCTCACAAAAGGGGCAGAAACGCTCCGGCGCTTTTTTGCTTTCTTCGGCCGCTGGCCGGAAATCATCCGGCCTTTTGCTTCTTTCCGCGGCGATTATTACCCACCGACCACTGATAATATCTTTTCTTAGCTCAGACATGGTTCTACCCGATAAGCTCCTTAATCTTTGCTTTGAGTTCTTTAAGGGAAGCGGACTTGATTAAATAAGCGTCAGCCGCCCAGGTTAAAAAATCATAGCGATAGCTTTCATAGGCCGTGTTAATGATCACCGGAATATCCCGACGAATCTGCATGACTTCGCCAATCAATTCAACTCCATCCTTAGCCGGCATCCGAATATCAGTGATAATGAGGTCAAAATCGCCTTTCTTAATTAAATCCAAGGCCCGCTGCGCATTAGTGACCGCCGTAACTTCATAGCCTTCCTTGGTCAGCTCTTCCCGATAGAGCAAACAAAGGTTGGCCTCATCCTCCACCACCAAAATCTTTTTCTTTTTTTTCATTTTGGTTATCCTGCTTTAAAAAATAGCTTTATCTTGGTGCCCCGGCCTTCCTCACTTTCTACCTTAATCTTTCCTTCGCTGGCTTCGATGAATCTTTTCACATAAGCTAATCCAAGACCGAGGCCTTTCTCCTTGGTCGAGATAAACGCCTCGAAAATTCTGTCCTTGATGGCTTCTGGAATGCCCCGTCCGTTGTCTTCCACAGAAATAACTACCCACTCGCTATTTTCTCGATAGGCCCGAAGACGAATTAATCCTCCATCGGGCAGAGCGTCGAGGGAATTTTCCATCAAGTTCCGCAAGGCTTCGCCCAAATGGACCGGGTCGGAGAGGATAACCGATAGCCCGGGCTCAATTTCCGTTTCAATTCTAACTTTTTTCTGAGCCACTGGAGATTTTACGGCCTCCGCAGCTAACTTAAACGTCTCTTTGATGTTTACCGGCACCTTTTCTTTGATTTCCACCCGGAAAAACCGGGTCAGTCGACCCATCATCTGCTCTAAGCGGTTTATTTCCGCCTGGATGATTTTCAAGTTTCTCTGTTTGCGCCGTTCATCCAGGTCGGGCGAGAGCAATTGCTCCACGAAACCACCAAGACTAACTAAGGGATTCCGCAACTGGTGGGTCACAAACATGGCCATCTCACCCAAAGCCGCTTGCTTTTTCATTTCCATAATGCGGCGCTGCAATTTGGTGACATATATGTAATTGCCAGCGGCTAAACCGCATAGACTGGCTAACTCGATATCTCGACTCTTAATTGCTTCCCCCGTGATAGCATTATCCAGGATGATTTCGCCGAAAATTTCGTCAGGCGAAAGAAGGGGAATGCAGAGGAACTCCTCGACACGGATTAATTCTAAAAAGTCTTTATCCACCAGAGGCTCATGTCTGGCGTCACGAACCAGAATAATCTCCCGCGACGAAGCAGCTAAAGCAGGCAAGGTAAGGGGAGGGGGAGAAAGAGGATAAGCAACTAGTTTTATCTTCTGAACCAGCGGATTAACTTCACTCATTACTAAGCTGCGGTTATGTTCAATAATTTCGGCATAGCCGACGCCGGGCTTGGAAAGGACTTGCCATAGAGAAGCGGCCTCCTCGGCCGAGGCCGGGCCCAACCAAAATTCCCCTTTTAATTGATTTTCTTCGTTCAATAACAGCATGGCTCGGTTAAAACCGAGGCCAGAACCAGCAGTTAAAGCTGTGAGAATAACTAATAAATTATCCCTAAGAGAGAAGGGCTGAAAGAAACTTTGCGCCAGGATGGAAAATATCTGCAGCTCCTTGGAACCGCTCGCGGGAAATTGATGAAGGAAAGGATGGTACTTTTCGATCATTCTGCGCCCCCTGGAAAGAACTGAGGAAAAAGACTATCTTCCTTTTCCCAATTAAGAAGTTGTTCCTGTTCTTCGCTTTTCAAGGGAGCGTCTCTTTTTATCCATTTTAAAATAATCTTAGCTCGCTCATAATGCTCGGCCGCCCGGTTTTCAGCATAATCGCGAGCGGTCCAGGTGGAGATGAGAAAAGGCCAATCCGAGCTTTCCAAAAGAAGCTTTTCCCTCAGCCACTGTCGGTAAAGCCGAGGCTGGCTTTTCGCTAAATCAGGGTAAATCTTGCCCCACTCATCCTCAAGCCAGTAAATCTTTTCCCAAACCCAGGTGGTATCCTGATTAAGCCAGACCCAATGAAACCCGCCTGTCCCCCAAGAGCCTTCGGGCAGAGAGACAGGAATTTGGGGATTGAGTCGTTCCAGACAGACGCGGGCTCTTTCTGGTTTTATTTTCGTCTTCGAGAGCTTTTTCACCACTAAATAAAGCCATTCCGGGCCCTCAAACCACCAATGGCCAAAAAGCTCCGTGTCATAGAGCGAGGCAATGACACCTGCTTCCTGGTTTTTCAGCGCCGCCCCTAACAAGCTGACAAAATGAGTTGATTGTTCTTCCAGCCTTTCGCCCGCCTTTTCCGGTTGATAAATTTGCTTTTCTCCCAGGCCTAATTCAGCCGACGTCACCCTCCAGTAGCGCAAGCCACCCGGGAAATGCTTTTTATGAAATTCCAAATACCAGCCGTCTCCAGGATAGCCGGCCTGTCCACTCCAGACTAAACTGCCTGATTTATCGTCCCGGACAAAAAAGGGAAGGCCAGACGGCTCGGCTAAATAAGGAAAATAGGGCGAAAGCCCCTGTTCCTCAGAAGCCTTTTGTTCTTCCTGGGCTTTCTGCCAGAGTTTCTTGAGAACTGGAAATCGCTCCAAATAAACTCCTTTAACCTCCCCACCCCGAAGGAGGTGGGTATCCACGAAGAAATATTTTAGCCCTAATTCTCGAAGCAGCTCGTCGAGCCCCGGCCTGAGCACAGTGGGACCTGCTTTTAGGGGACGCTTCCAACCATAGCGGGGACGGTAGGCACATTCCGGCAACCAAAATCCGGCTGGAGGCTGACCAAAGCACTGTTCATAAACAAATTGGCCTTGTTGAAGCTGAAAGCGCACACTCCGGTCAGCACTGAGCAAAGGTAGATAGGCATGGGTCGCCGCCGAGGTCAAAATCTCGACTTGCTTTTCATCTTGGAGTTTTTTGAAGCCATTTAGGATATCCTCTTTCCAGCGGAAGACAAAATCTTCATAAGCTCTTTGATACCAAGATTCCCAATATTGAGCTAATCGCACCAAGCGGTTTTGACCAGTTTTGGCAAAATAAGCTCGGTTGTCTCGGGCCAGGTCGATTTTCATCTGAAGATATCTTTTAAACCCGGGAGCAAAATCATGATTTTTAAGTTGTTCCATCAAAACTGGCGTAAAAGAAAGATTAACGTTTGGTGTTATCCCTTCATCCCGCAGGCGATATAAAACAGTGAGTAAAGGAAGGTAGCTTTCAGCGCAGACCTCAAAAAGCCAATCCGCGCCATGGGGCCAACGGCCATGATTAATTACATAGGGAATATGGCTATGAAGGACCAAACACCAAGACTTATGACTCATGCTTAAACTTCAACACAACAGAAAAAGCAAATTCTTCTCCCGGGCTAAGGGAAACAAACCAATGGGGTAACCAGGTTATGCCTTGAAAAATTATATCATAGCCGGCCTCAGATTGAGAGAGAGTCTCGAGGGGCCAGCAAGTGAACTTCGGCTCCGGGTTAAACTCCATTTCCATCCGTCCCTCAAGAAGCCGGATTCGATTCGCTTCTATCTCCCATTCCTTAGGCAGAAGATGAAAATTCCATTCTTGGCCAAAAATAAATGGGCTCATTTCTTGGCTTAGATTAATTATCTTGTATCTAATGACCAGGCCTTCAGGCTGCGGGGTTATTTCTTTTGTGATTTTAAGCGTAAATTCTTGACCTAATAATCTTACCTTTCCCTTCTTTTCCAGACGAGCGCCGTCAGCCTGGAGAGAAAAGTTATATTCGCCATCGACGAATTCGCCGCTTTCTTTATCCTGGTATTCGCAGAAATCCTCCAGCCTCGTTTCGAGTGGAAAGAAGTGGTCGATTAAGGACCGACGAGGATAGCGGTCATAACGAAGATAGACCTCGTAATTTTCCGGCAATTTTTTGGTCAGCTCATGAATACTCTTTCCTGTCCCCGATTCCTGGGGCTGATAATGGTACGATTCGGCTCGACGGGTAAGAACATTCATCAGGTTTCGGGAAAGAGGCCTAAAATCAAGTTCAAGCAAGCTGGCACCAGAAGAGGGCTTGAGAATCAAGCTAAAAGTTTCCTGGCGATAAAATAGCTCCTCTTTTCCGTCCAAATCATAATCTATCTTTTGCCAACCTGAGCTTACTCCCGCTTTCTTTTCGGCTTCGAGAAGATGAGAAAAGGCGGCCTGACGCAGGTGGGGCAAATAAAGCCCGCCGAAAACGCCGTGCCAGTAGGCGTCGTTACACTGGCTCCGGTATAATTCTTTTAAAACTCCTTCGTCTTGAATCTTTCGCTCCTCGATAAGCCGGGAAACTTGAAGCATTCTTTTGTGGAGATGATTACTTTCTGGATATTTAAGGAAAAACTCCCGAAAATAACCCCCTCGCAGCAGGCGCCGGAATTCTGGCGCTAAGTCCTGTTTTAGTTCTCGCAACTTACGATATTGGGCCGGCTCTAAAATCCACTCCATCATCTCCTCATAAGAGGCGGGGGGAAGATAAATTAAGTTCAACTTCTGGTTGGCGGCTAAGAATTCGCTCAGGGTCATGGTCCTAATGGCTGACCGAGATAAATAGTCCAAAAACGATTTGAGCCAGCCCTTCGTGTAAACCCAATCCTTTGTTCCCGGCCATAAGCCAAATTTTTCCCCGTCGTCCCCCAAAATAGCCACCGCCCCTTCCTTTTTCAATTCTTGAAAATACTGCTCGATTTCATTTAAAGAACGGAAAGGAATGAGATAGCGCAAGGTTTTATCTATGGGAAAAATAATAAGGGGATAGCCCTCATCTTCCGTTAGATAGGGAAAACGAGGCCTCTTTAGCCCGGCATAAGCGAAATGTTCTTCGTCTAAAAGCGTGTATTTGTAGCCAGCCTGAGACAGAGTTTTAGCCAACTGAGGCTCCCAGACCCTCTCCGCCAACCAGACTCCTTGAGGTCTGACTCCAAAGTTTGTCTGCAGGAAAGCGCTCATTAGTTTCAATTGGCCTTGCCTGTCCCGTTCGGGAATAATGGCCAAAACTGGCTCATAAAACCCGCCGCCCAGGAGCTCAACCTGCTTTCTGGCGACCAACAGCTTAATTAATTCCCAGGCCTCCCTTTGTTTATGCTCCATATATTCCCAGAGCGGACCAGAAAAATGAAGGGTGAATTTAATTGTCGGAAACGATGACATTTCTCTTAAAAAGGGAAGGTAGCAATCGCGGAACGCCTGGTCAAAAATCGAAGGAAAATTGCCGACGGGTTGATGGTTGTGTACAGCCAAAAGAAAAATAAGTTCACACAATCTTAGAACCTTCTGGGGCTAATTTTTCAGCCTCGCAGAGATAGCTCTCGAAGAGGCTTTCAAACTCGGTGACCCCCGGTTCCCCAAACCACCAGAACCAATCAGAGCCTTCAGCGATAAAAATGGCCTCGCTCGGGCCACATTTCTGTCGCACTGAGGCGAGTTGCTCCCAGGCAGCATTTTTAGCGGGATGGCCTACCCAGCGGGAAAAATTCCCTAACCACGTCCCTGGCACTAATTCTATTTCTGTGGCCGCCGGCTTAAGCTTCATATAATCATGAAGCAGAACAGGCGTAAGCCAGTCCCTTTCCATCAATCGAGAATATAATTCCCGAAGAAAAGAAACACCATTATGGCGATAGCCGGCCCAAGGATTTTCGCCGTCCAGGGCAATAACGATGATGCCTTGGTCTCCGATAATTTTTCTTCTTTGGCTTAATTTTGCCTCAAAATGGTCAACCGCTTCTTTCGTTTCCCAGCGCTGATATTCAAAACTAATAAGGTCAGAAAGCTCGCGGTCACGGAAAAAGACTGTCAGGTTGTGGCAGGCATAGGCTTGGCCTAATAAACCCCATTCTGGAGCTCTTTTCAGGCTTTTCCAGAGTATGTTTTCATCACCAATTGTATAGGAAAAATTAGCTTTGGCGATAATTTCCGCTACCTCTTGACTTATCCCTCCCTCTGACGGCCAGAAGCCGATTGGGTCTAAATCAAAAATACTTTTAAAAAAAGCGCGGCCCATTTCGACTTGAGCCGCGGCATCTTCAGGGTAGCGAAAAGGAAGGGCCGGCTTTAAAGGCTCAGAATTAACAGATAGGTCAACGATTAACGGCAACAGAGGATGATAATAAGCGGAGGTGGTCAGTTCCACCTGACCAGTAAGAGATAATTTTTTATAAAGGGGAATTACTTTTTTCTGGGTCTCCCGCTGTTTCCAGAGCAGCCAATCTTTATCCTCGCTGACCTGAATTTCTGGTTCCAAAAGAGGTGGGAAAAGTGAGCGCAATACGGCCAGCTGCAGTTCTCGGCGGCTAAGATTCTTTCCCGCCTGCTCAGCCGGAAGAAAACGCCGCAGCTGGTTAATTTCCTCCGGGGTCAGCTCTTCCGGCTCTTTTTCCAAAGCCAACTGAAAAGAGTCCTCAGCTAAACCCCGAGTATAATCCTCTATTTGCTCTAATAAACATGGCACAAGGTTGAAAAGACAAGGAAAACCAGTCTCTTCAGCCAAGCAGGCCATTTGATAGTAATTTTTTGTCAAATGATAATTGACGTAAGGCAAAAGATAATGCCGCGATTCAGGCTGGCGATAAATCGGCTGATGATGATGCCATAAAATCGATAGATACATTATGAAATCATAAACTATCCGTCTTTTCCCGTCAAGCCATTTCTGGACTTTTATTAAAAAGGGGTAATGATTTGTTGGGTTTAATCCGACCTTATTTCTTTTATAGGCAAGAAAATATATTGATTGCTTCCCTTATCAGGTTAGCTAAATGGAGAAGCTTATTTTTTTAAATAGGCGACGAGTTGCTTAGCCGTCTCCGTTCTGGGGTCGGATGGCGGGGCTAATTTCAGAAACGTCTCTAAGCTGTCCACTGCCTCGGCCACCTGGTTAAGGCTGATAAAAATTGTTCCCATCTGATAATAAGCATCCGCATAGTCTTTATTCAACTGGATGGTTTTTTGAAAATAACCCAAGGCTTTTTCCGGCTCACTCAAGTTAACCAAGCAGACGCCTAAATTATAGGCAGCATCGGCGTCTTCAGGGCTTAAAGCTACCGCTCTTTCATAATAAACTCGGGCCTGGTTGAAATCACCTTGCTTAGCCAGACTTTCTCCAAGTTCCTTATTGGCGCTAAAACTATCAGGGTTGAGCGCTTGGGCCTGCCGAAAAGCGGCTATTGCCTCTTTTTCTTGCTGTAATTTTTTATAAGCCAAACCAAGGTTAAAATGATAACCCCAATGAGACGGGCTTAGTTTTATGGCTTCTTGATAAGCCAAAACTGCCTCTTCATACTTTTTATCGGCGTAAAGTTTATTGCCCTGCAAGAACAATTTATCTGCTTGAGAAATGTTGCGTTCGGCCAATTCCTGGGCTTTTTCCAGCTTAATTTCCACCTTAGTTGTCTCCGCCACATGCACCTTAACTTCTAAGGAGTGAGGCAAATAGCCGGCTTTTCTCACTTCCAGCAAAAAGTAACCTGGTCTTAACCCAATTTGGATAAAGTGGCCCTGTTTATCCGTTTCTAAATGATAGTTAACCGCAGTAGACCACTGCGAAATAATTATTACTTCGGCTTTCTCCACGGGATTATTAGCCGAATCAACCACTCTGCCCTCGATTTTACCCTGATATTGGGCCATACCCGGCTTAATCAGGCCAATAAGAGACAGAAGCGTCACCATGAAAATGACCAGCGAGTGACAGAAATTATTCTTTAATCGAAAAGTTTTTCGCTTCATTTTTACCCAT